>OCJK01000037.1_pt1 | contig 166849 bp, 168 predicted proteins | sample 1480781 | NCBI WGS metagenome assembly OCJK01 (sample SAMN05301484, study PRJEB22388) | human gut metagenome | isolation source: Infant 1 DOL 27 gut | host: Homo sapiens | place: USA: Pittsburgh, Magee-Womens Hospital of UPMC | collected 2013/2014 | reverse complement strand
TCGGAGTCTTCATGCGATGAGCAAGGAGTCATGATGTTAGATATAGTCGAACTGTCGCGCTTACAGTTTGCCTTGACCGCGATGTACCACTTCCTGTTTGTGCCGCTGACGCTCGGTATGGCGTTCCTGCTGGCCATTATGGAAACGGTATACGTCCTTTCCGGCAAACAGATTTATAAAGATATGACCAAGTTCTGGGGCAAGTTGTTTGGTATCAACTTCGCTCTGGGTGTGGCTACCGGTCTGACCATGGAGTTCCAGTTCGGGACTAACTGGTCTTACTATTCCCACTATGTAGGGGATATCTTCGGTGCGCCGCTGGCAATCGAAGGTTTGATGGCCTTCTTCCTCGAATCCACCTTTGTAGGTCTGTTCTTCTTTGGCTGGGACCGTCTGGGCAAAGTCCAGCATATGTGTGTCACCTGGCTGGTGGCGCTGGGTTCCAACCTGTCTGCGCTGTGGATACTTGTGGCGAACGGCTGGATGCAGAACCCTATCGCATCGGATTTCAACTTCGAAACCATGCGTATGGAGATGGTGAGCTTCTCCGAACTGGTGCTTAACCCGGTTGCGCAGGTGAAATTCGTTCACACTGTGGCGTCTGGCTATGTGACCGGTGCAATGTTCATCCTCGGTATCAGTGCTTACTACCTGCTGAAAGGCCGCGACATCGCGTTCGCTAAACGCTCCTTTGCTATCGCCGCCAGCTTCGGTATGGCTGCTGTGCTGTCTGTTATCGTGCTGGGTGACGAATCCGGCTACGAAATGGGCGACGTGCAGAAAACTAAACTCGCCGCGATTGAAGCGGAATGGGAAACCCAGCCAGCGCCTGCTTCCTTCACCCTGTTCGGTATCCCGGATCAGGAGACGCAGGAAAACAAACTGGCTATCCAGATCCCTTACGCGCTGGGTATTATCGCGACTCGCTCCGTCGATACGCCGGTCATCGGTCTGAAAGACCTGATGGTGCAGCATGAAGAACGTATCCGTAGCGGGATGAAAGCCTACGCGCTGCTGGAAGAACTGCGTGCCGGTTCTACCGACCAGGCCGTTCGCGACCAGTTCAATAACGTGAAGAAAGATCTGGGCTACGGTCTGCTGCTTAAACGCTATACGCCGAACGTCACTGACGCGACCGAAGCGCAAATTGAGATGGCGACCAAAGACTCCATCCCACGCGTTGCGCCGCTGTACTTTGCGTTCCGTATCATGGTTGCGTGCGGCTTCCTGCTGCTGGCGATCATCGCGCTCTCCTTCTGGAGCGTCATTCGTAACCGCATCGGTGAGAAAAAATGGCTGCTGCGCGCGGCGCTGTACGGCATCCCGCTACCGTGGATTGCTGTAGAAGCAGGCTGGTTCGTTGCCGAATATGGTCGTCAGCCGTGGGCGATCGGTGAGGTGCTGCCAACCGCCGTGGCGAACTCGTCACTGACGGTCGGTGACCTGCTGTTCTCCATGATCCTGATTTGCGGCCTGTATACCCTGTTCCTGGTGGCGGAGCTGTACTTAATGTTCAAGTTTGCACGCCGTGGCCCAAGCAGCCTGAAAACCGGTCGCTATCACTTTGAGCAGCCCAATGTGGCCTCTCAGCCGGCACGCTAAGACAGGAGTCGTCAAATGATCGATTATGAAGTATTGCGTTTTATCTGGTGGCTGCTGGTTGGCATTCTGCTGATCGGTTTTGCGGTTACCGATGGCTTCGACATGGGGGTGGGCATGCTCACCCGTTTCCTCGGTCGTAACGACACCGAGCGTCGAATTATGATCAACTCCATCGCCCCGCACTGGGACGGTAACCAGGTGTGGCTGATCACCGCCGGTGGCGCGCTGTTCGCCGCCTGGCCGATGGTTTACGCTGCGGCGTTTTCCGGTTTCTATGTGGCGATGATCCTCGTGCTGGCGTCCTTGTTCTTCCGTCCGGTCGGTTTTGACTACCGTTCCAAGATTGAAGACACCCGCTGGCGCAACATGTGGGACTGGGGCATCTTCGTGGGGAGCTTTGTGCCGCCGCTGGTTATCGGCGTGGCGTTCGGCAACCTGTTGCAGGGCGTACCGTTCCATATCGACGAGTATCTGCGTCTGTACTACACCGGTAACTTCTTCCAGCTGCTGAACCCGTTTGGCCTGCTGGCAGGTATCGTCAGCGTAGGGATGATCATTACCCAGGGCGCGACCTATCTGCAAATGCGTACCGTGGGTGAGCTGCACCTGCGTTCCCGCACGACGGCACAGGTAGCCGCGCTGGTTACGCTGGTGTGCTTCGCGCTGGCGGGCGTATGGGTGGTTTACGGTATTGATGGTTATGTCGTGACTTCCGCGATGGATCATCACGCCGCATCTAACCCGCTGACCAAAGAAGTCGCGCGTGAAGCCGGTGCGTGGATGGTGAACTTCAACAGTACGCCGATCCTGTGGCTGGTTCCGGCGCTGGGCGTGGTTCTGCCGCTGCTGACTATCCTGACCTCCCGTATGGAGAAAGGAGCATGGGCATTCCTGTTCTCTTCTCTGACCCTGGCCTGCATCATCCTGACTGCTGGTATCGCAATGTTCCCGTTTGTGATGCCTTCCAGCACCATGATGAATGCGAGCCTGACCATGTGGGATGCGACCTCCAGCCAGAGAACGCTGAACCTGATGACCTGGGTTGCGTTGGTGTTTGTACCGATCATTCTGATCTACACCAGCTGGTGTTACTGGAAAATGTTCGGCCGCATCACTAAAGAACATATTGAAAGCAACACCCACTCTCTGTACTAAGTAAGGAGCTAAAAATGTGGTATTTCGCATGGATTCTGGGAACGCTTCTTGCCTGTGCATTTGGGATAATCACTGCGCTGGCGCTTGAGCATGTAGAATCAGGTAAAGCCGGACAAGAAGACAGCTAATGACCAGTATTATCGCAACGTTGTATGCGGTAATGGATAAGCGCCCATTACGGGCGCTTTCCTTTATGCTGGCGTTAGTGTTGGCAGGCTGCATCTTCTGGGACCCGACGCGTTTCGCGGCGAAAACAAGCGAGCTGGAAATCTGGCATGGTTTTCTGCTGATGTGGGCCGTCTGTACGGGCGTGATTCATGGCGTAGGATTTCGTCCTCGTGCCGTTCACTGGCAGGGGATCTTTTGCCCGCTGCTCGCCGATATTGTGCTTATTGTTGGTCTGATTTTTTTCTTCTTTTGAATAAGAAGTATCCTTAAAAATTTATGGGTTTTCATAAGCCCATAAATTTTTACTCTCCCTTAACTTCCCCCCATTCCCAAGCCTCATCCGCGCGCGTATAGTAGCAACGTTTAAAAGCGTTAACTTTTTTTGCATTACCGGGATGTACAGTGAATATATTTCGATGGCCGGTTCGTGTCTATTATGAGGATACCGACGCCGGTGGTGTGGTTTACCACGCCAGTTACGTCGCTTTTTATGAAAGAGCACGCACAGAGATGCTGCGTCATCATCACTTCAGTCAACAGGTGCTGTTGGCTGAACGGGTTGCCTTCGTGGTGCGTAAAATGACGCTGGAATATTATGCGCCTGCGCGACTCGACGATATGCTCGAAGTCCAAACTGAAATTACGTCAATGCGTGGCACCTCTTTGGTTTTCACGCAACGCATTGTCAACGCAGAGAACAACGTGCTCAACGAAGCGGAAGTTCTGATTGTTTGCGTTGATCCACTCAAAATGAAGCCTCGTGCGCTTCCCAAGTCTATTGTCGCGGAGTTTAAGCAGTGACTGACATGAATATCCTTGATTTGTTCCTGAAGGCAAGCCTTCTGGTTAAACTTATCATGTTGATTTTGATTGGTTTTTCAATCGCATCCTGGGCTATCATCATCCAGCGGACTCGTATTCTTAACGCTGCGGCGCGCGAAGCGGAAGCGTTCGAAGATAAATTCTGGTCTGGAATCGAACTGTCTCGCCTGTATCAGGAGAGCCAGGGGCGTCGTGATAGCCTCGCGGGTTCGGAACAAATCTTCTATAGCGGGTTCAAAGAGTTTGTGCGACTGCATCGTGCAAACAACCATGCGCCGGAAGCGGTTGTTGAGGGGGCGTCCCGTGCGATGCGTATCTCCATGAACCGTGAGCTGGAAACATTAGAGACGCACATTCCTTTCCTCGGCACCGTGGGTTCCATCAGTCCGTATATTGGTCTGTTTGGTACGGTATGGGGGATTATGCACGCGTTTATCGCCCTCGGTGCGGTGAAACAGGCGACGCTGCAAATGGTGGCGCCGGGTATCGCGGAAGCGCTGATTGCAACGGCTATCGGTCTGTTTGCGGCGATTCCAGCGGTTATGGCCTACAACCGCCTGAATCAGCGCGTGAACAAGCTGGAACTGAATTACGACAACTTTATGGAAGAGTTCACCGCCATTCTGCACCGTCAGGCGTTTACCAGTAGCGAGAGCAACAAGGGGTAAGCCATGGCCAGAACGCGTGGACGAGGTCGTCGCGATCTCAAGTCCGAAATCAACATTGTACCGTTGCTCGACGTACTGTTGGTGCTGCTGCTGATTTTCATGGCGACGGCGCCGATCATTACCCAGAGTGTGGAAGTCGATCTGCCGGACGCGACCGAGTCGCAGGCCGTCAGCACCAATGACGATCCGCCGGTCATTATTGAAGTTTCCGGTATTGGGCAATACAGCGTGGTGGTTGAGAAAGACAGGATGGATCAGTTGCCGCCAGAGCAGGTTATTGCCGAAGCGAAAAGTCGCATGGAGTCCAATCCGAAAACGGTCTTCTTAATCGGTGGCGCGAAAGACGTGCCTTACGATGAAATAATTAAAGCGCTGAACTTGTTACACAGTGCGGGCGTGAAATCGGTTGGCTTGATGACGCAGCCTATCTGATCTTCTGCGTCTCCGGGACGTAAAGATAGCAAGTAACAGGCGCACAGTTTTTGGGAACCGAGAGTGTCAAAGGCAACCGAACAAAACGACAAGCTCAAACGGGCGATAATTATTTCAGCGGTACTGCATGTCATCTTATTTGCAGTGCTGATCTGGAGTTCGTTCGATGAGCATATAGAGGCTTCAGCCGGGGGCGGCGGTGGTTCTTCCATCGACGCCGTCATGGTCGATCCCGGCGCAGTTGTTCAGCAGTACGATCGTCAGCAGCAGCAACAGGCGAGCGCGAAGCGTGCGGCGGAACAGCGTGAAAAACAGGCGCAGCAGCAAGCTGAAGAGCTTCGCGAGAAGCAGGCGGCTGAACAGGAACGACTGAAGCAACTTGAGAAAGAACGTTTAGCCGCGCAGGAACAGGCGCGCGAGCAGGCGGAACAGCAGAAACAAGCGGAAGCGGCCGCGAAGAAAGCGCAGGAGCAGCAGAAACAGGCTGAAGAAGCGGCGGCGAAAGCCGCAGCGGATGCGAAAGCGAAAGCGGACGCGCAGGCTAAAGCAGCGGCGGAAGCGCAGAAGAAAGCCGAAGCCGAAGCGGTAAAAGCGGCTGCTGATGCGAAGAAGAAAGCCGAAGCTGAAGCGGCAAAAGCCGCCGCCGACGCGAAGAAAAAAGCGGAAGCCGAGGCGGCTAAGCAGGCTCAGGCAGAGGCCGCGAAGAAAGCCGCAGCAGAAAAGGCTGCTGCTGAAAAAGCGGCCGCAGAGAAGAAAGCTGCCGCCGACAAAGCCGCCGCTGAGAAAGCGGCAGCAGCAAAAAAAGCTGCTGCTGAGAAGGCTGCTGCCGATAAGAAAGCTGCGGCAGATAAAGCGGCTGCTGCGAAGAAAGCCGCAGCCGAAAAAGCCGCTGCCGCATCTGGCGTCGATGACCTGTTGGGCGATTTGAGCTCCGGTAAGAATGCGCCGAAAACCGGCGGCGGAGCGGCAGGAAGCAATGCTTCTCCTGCGGGGAGTGGTAATACTAAAAACAATGGCGCATCAGGCGCGGATATCAGCAACTATGCCGGGCAGATTAAATCGGCCATTGAAAGTAAGTTTTACGACGCATCGTCCTATGCAGGTAAAACCTGTACGTTGCGTATAAAACTGGCGCCAGACGGCCTGTTGCTGGATATTCAGTCTGAAGGTGGCGATCCCGCGCTTTGTCAGGCAGCGCTTGCTGCGGCCCGACAGGCGAAGATTCCAAAACCACCAAGCCAGGCGGTATACGAAGTGTTTAAAAACGCACCTCTGGACTTTAAACCGTAAGCTAAACTTTCCCCGTCACGGCGGGGAAAGAAACGCTACGGGAGTCGCTGGGTTCTGGTAGTTTTGTGTATTTGAGTTTGTTAACATTCTGCTAAATTATCGTGGGCTTTCCGCCCGGATAAGGGAGATATGATGAAGCAGGCATTACGAGTAGCATTTGGTTTCTTAATGCTGTGGGCAGCGGTGCTGCACGCAGAAGTACGTATCGAGATCACCCAGGGGGTGGACTCGGCGCGCCCGATTGGCGTTGTGCCATTCCAGTGGGCAGGGCCGGGAGCTGCGCCTGAAGATATTGGCGGCATCGTTGGCGCTGACCTGCGCAACAGCGGTAAATTCAATCCGTTGGATCGTTCTCGTCTGCCGCAGCAGCCGGGCACGGCGCAAGAAGTTCAGCCGGCGGCATGGTCTGCGCTGGGTATTGATGCGGTTGTTGTCGGCCAGGTGACTCCGAATCCTGACGGTTCCTACAATGTTGCTTATCAGCTGGTTGACACCGGCGGCGCACCGGGTACTGTACTGGCGCAGAACTCTTACAAAGTGAACAAGCAGTGGCTGCGTTATGCTGGCCATACTGCAAGTGATGAAGTGTTTGAGAAGCTGACCGGCATCAAGGGCGCATTCCGCACCCGTATCGCTTACGTTGTGCAGACTAACGGCGGCCAGTTCCCGTATGAGTTGCGCGTGTCTGACTACGATGGCTACAACCAGTTCGTGGTTCACCGTTCTCCGCAGCCGCTGATGTCCCCGGCGTGGTCTCCTGACGGCTCTAAACTGGCCTACGTAACCTTCGAAAGCGGTCGCTCTGCGCTGGTTATCCAGACGCTGGCTAACGGGGCTGTGCGTCAGGTTGCGTCGTTCCCGCGTCACAACGGCGCGCCTGCGTTCTCGCCGGATGGCAGCAAACTGGCGTTTGCGTTGTCTAAAACCGGTAGCCTGAACCTGTATGTGATGGACATTGGTTCTGGTCAGATTCGTCAGGTGACGGATGGTCGCAGCAACAACACCGAACCAACATGGTTCCCGGACAGCCAGAACCTGGCCTTTACCTCTGACCAGGCCGGTCGTCCGCAGGTGTATAAAGTTAACGTGAACGGCGGTGCTCCGCAGCGTATCACCTGGGAAGGTTCGCAAAACCAGGATGCGGATGTGAGCAGCGACGGTAAATTTATGGTAATGGTAAGCTCGGCGAATGGTCAGCAGCACATTGCCAAACAAGATCTGGTAGCGGGTGGCGTACAGGTTCTGTCGTCAACGTTCCTGGATGAAACGCCAAGTCTGGCACCTAACGGCACTATGGTAATCTACAGCTCTTCTCAGGGGATGGGATCCGTGCTGAATTTGGTTTCTACAGATGGGCGTTTCAAGGCGCGTCTTCCGGCAACCGATGGTCAGGTTAAATTCCCTGCCTGGTCGCCGTATCTGTGATAATAATTAATTGATTAGTAAAGGAATCATTGAAATGCAACTGAACAAAGTGCTGAAAGGGCTGATGATCGCTCTGCCTGTTATGGCAATTGCTGCATGTTCTTCCAACAAGAACGCCAGCAATGACGGCAGCGAAGGCATGCTGGGTGCAGGCACTGGTATGGATGCGAACGGCAGCGGCAACATGTCTTCTGAAGAGCAAGCGCGTTTGCAGATGCAGCAATTGCAGCAGAACAACATCGTTTACTTCGATCTGGACAAGTACGATATCCGTTCTGACTTCGCGGCAATGCTGGATGCGCACGCTAACTTCCTGCGTAGCAACCCGTCTTACAAAGTCACCGTAGAAGGTCATGCGGACGAACGTGGTACTCCTGAGTACAACATCTCCCTGGGCGAACGCCGTGCTAACGCTGTTAAGATGTACTTGCAGGGTAAAGGCGTTTCTGCTGACCAGATCTCCATCGTTTCTTACGGTAAAGAAAAACCCGCAGTACTGGGTCACGACGAAGCGGCTTACGCTAAAAACCGTCGCGCCGTACTGGTTTACTAAGAGAATTGCATGAGCAGTAACTTCAGACATCACCTGTTGAGTCTGTCGTTACTGGTTGGCATAGCGGCCCCCTGGGCCGCTTTTGCTCAGGCGCCAATCAGTAGTGTCGGCTCAGGCTCGGTCGAAGACCGCGTCACTCAACTCGAGCGTATTTCGAATGCTCACAGCCAGCTTTTAACCCAACTCCAGCAACAACTCTCTGATAATCAGTCCGATATTGATTCCCTGCGTGGTCAAATCCAGGAAAGCCAGTATCAGCTGAATCAGGTTGTTGAACGGCAGAAGCAGATCCTGCTACAGATGGACAGTCTGAGCAGCGGTAGCGCAGCGACGCCATCGGCGGGCGGCGAGCAAAGCGGGGCGGCAACCGCAACACCTGCGCCTGGCGCGGGCGCGGCGACGTCAGGCGCGCCGGTACAAAGCGGCGACGCCAATACCGATTACAATGCGGCAATTGCTCTGGTGCAGGATAAGTCCCGCCAGGATGATGCGATTGTGGCGTTTCAGAACTTCATCAAAAAATACCCGGACTCAACTTATCAGCCGAATGCCAATTACTGGCTCGGCCAGTTGAATTACAACAAGGGTAAAAAAGATGATGCCGCATTTTATTTTGCCTCGGTAGTCAAAAACTACCCGAAGTCACCAAAAGCGGCTGACGCGATGTACAAAGTCGGCGTCATCATGCAGGACAAAGGCGACGCGGCAAAAGCCAAAGCGGTTTATCAGCAGGTTATCAGTAAATACCCTGGCACTGATGGCGCAAAACAAGCGCAAAAACGTCTTAACGCGATGTAATGCACACCACGCGACCAGAAATCGCGTTATTTCTGGTCTCGTCGTGCGATTCCTAAGCAGTTGAGTGATCTACATCGAAATTTTTGTTGCGCTGAAATCTGAAATCAGTAATATATGCCGCCGTTGCCAGGGGATATCAAACAAACCGAAAGCAGCGCAAAAGTGGGTCGTTAGCTCAGTTGGTAGAGCAGTTGACTTTTAATCAATTGGTCGCAGGTTCGAATCCTGCACGACCCACCAATTTTAACATTGCACTCAGATGTTAAACGTGAAGGATAACGTTGCGTCAGCAACGGCCCGAAGGGCGAGGCGAAGCCGAGTCATCCTGCACGACCCACCATCCTGAATGATTAAGCAGTAAAATCCCGCAAGGGGTCGTTAGCTCAGTTGGTAGAGCAGTTGACTTTTAATCAATTGGTCGCAGGTTCGAATCCTGCACGACCCACCAATTTTAACATTGCACTCAGATGTTAAACGTGAAGGATAACGTTGCGTCAGCAACGGCCCGAAGGGCGAGGCGAAGCCGAGTCATCCTGCACGACCCACCAATGTAAAAAGGCGCCCTAAAGGCGCCTTTTTGCTATGCGCAGAATTTGTGCCTGATGGCGCTGCGCTTATCAGGCCTACAGCGATACACTCGTTCAGGTCGGATAAGACGTCAGTCGGCGACCCGTAGGCCGGGTAAGGCGCTTGCGCCGCCATCCGGCATTATCAAGCGCAATTGTTGTGACTTTTGCCAACCAATCGGCTATCTTGTTTAGCATATAAAACAAATTTAACCGATTGTGGCGTGGGTTACGCTTTATATCGGTTATTTCGTTAAGCCAGTAAAACGAGAAAGCATGATGAGCGTAATGTTTGACCCGGAAGCCGCAATCTATCCGTTTCCGCCGAAACCGACCCCGCTAAGCGTGGATGAAAAGCAATTCTACCGCGAGAAAATCAAACGTCTGCTGAAAGCGCGCGATGCCGTCATGGTGGCGCACTATTACACCGATCCCGAAATCCAGCAACTGGCTGAAGAAACCGGAGGATGCATTTCCGACTCGCTGGAGATGGCGCGATTTGGCGCGAAACATCCTGCCTCCACGTTGCTGGTTGCTGGCGTCCGTTTTATGGGCGAGACGGCTAAAATTCTCAGCCCGGAAAAAACCATCCTGATGCCGACTCTACAGGCGGAATGCTCGCTGGATCTGGGCTGTCCGATTGACGAATTTAGCGCGTTTTGCGACGCCCACCCGGATCGCACGGTAGTGGTTTACGCCAACACGTCTGCTGCCGTCAAAGCCCGCGCTGACTGGGTTGTTACCTCCAGTATCGCTGTTGAACTGATTGAACATCTGGACAGTCTGGACGAGAAAATTATCTGGGCGCCGGATCGTCACCTGGGACATTACGTGCAAAAGCAGACCGGCGCGGATGTGCTCTGCTGGCAGGGAGCCTGTATCGTTCATGATGAATTTAAAACCCAGGCGTTGACCCGGATGAAAGGTTTGTACCCGGATGCCGCCGTGCTGGTGCATCCTGAGTCGCCACAATCGATTGTCGATATGGCGGATGCCGTCGGGTCTACCAGCCAGCTGATTAATGCCGCCCGCACGCTGCCGCATAAGCAGCTTATTGTGGCGACCGACCGGGGCATTTTCTATAAAATGCAGCAGGCGGTGCCTGATAAAGAGTTGCTTGAAGCGCCGACAGCCGGAGAAGGGGCGACCTGCCGTAGCTGCGCGCATTGTCCGTGGATGGCGATGAACGGCCTTAAGGCAATTGCTGAGGGGTTAGAGCAGGGCGGGCAGGCCCATGAGATTCACGTTGACCAGGCGTTGCGAGAAGGGGCGCTGCTGCCGCTCAACCGTATGCTGGAATTTGCGGCTACACTACGAGCGTAAAACATAAAACGCTCTGGGGGAAAGATGGATTTTTTTAGCACACAGAACATTCTGGTTCATATTCCAATTGGCGCTGGCGGTTACGACCTGTCATGGATTGAAGCTGTCGGCACCGTTGCGGGTTTGCTGTGTATCGGGCTTGCCAGCCTGGAAAAGATCAGCAACTATTTTTTCGGCCTGATTAACGTGACGCTATTCGCGATCATCTTTTTTCAGATCCAACTCTACGCCAGCCTGCTGCTTCAGGTATTTTTCTTTGCCGCCAATATTTACGGCTGGTATGCCTGGTCCCGCAAAACAAGCCAGCATGAGATTGAATTGAAAATTCGCTGGCTGCCGCTGCCAAAAGCGCTGGCCTGGCTGGCGGTATGCGTGGTGGCGATAGGCCTGATGACCGCGTATATCGATCCGGTATTTGCTTTCCTGACTCGCGTCGCCGTCAACCTGATGCAGGCGCTGGGATTGGCGGTCGCCGTGCCGGAATTGCAGCCTGATGCCTTCCCGTTCTGGGACTCCTGCATGATGGTGCTGTCGATTGTGGCGATGATCCTGATGACGCGCAAGTATGTCGAAAACTGGCTGCTGTGGGTGATTATCAACGTGATAAGCGTGGTGATCTTCGCACTGCAAGGCGTCTATGCGATGTCGCTGGAGTATCTGATCCTGACCTTCATCGCTCTGAATGGCAGCCGGATGTGGATCAACAGCGCGCGCGAACGAGGCTCACACGCGCTTTCCAGTTAGTGGTGATGGTGCGAATGGCCGGATAGCCCCTGATTCAGGTGGCAGTCCGGCCCGTTGCACGGCTGATATTCCATCTGAATGGTGGCGTGCTCAATCTGGTAATGGTGAATCAGGAAATGCTGGATGCGCGCCAGCAACGCGTCATGATCGTGCGGCGGGATCACCTGCACATGCAACGTCATCACGGGTTTTTCTCCTATCATCCAGACATGGACATGATGCACATTGCGTACTTCGGGAATATCCCGGCTGAGATGGCGACGCAACGCCGCGATATCCAGCGAAACCGGCGCGCCTTCCAGTAATTCATTTACGCTGTCTTTTAACAGACGCCAGGCGCTGCGTAACACCAGTATGGAAACCAGGATCGAGAGAATCGGATCCGCTGGCGTCCAGCCTGTCCAGATGATAATCAGTGCGGCAAAAATGGCGCCGACCGATCCCAGTAAATCCCCCATCACATGCAGCGCGGCGGCACGCACATTGAGGTTTTTTTCTTCATTCCCCCGGTGCAGGAGCCAGAACGCGAACACGTTGGCGAGCAAACCCGCCACTGCGATAGTCATCATCATGCCGCCTGCGACAGGGCGTGGCGTATAGAAGCGCTGAATGGCTTCCCAGACGATTAAAAGGGTAATCACCACTAATGCGATGGCGTTAACAAACGCGGCCAGCGTTGTCAGTCTCAGCCAGCCGAAAGTGTGGCGAATGGTTGGAGGACGACGGGAAAACTGTACGGCCATCAGAGCGAACAACAGGGCTGCGGCATCGGTAAGCATATGCCCGGCATCGGCCAGCAGCGCCAGCGATCCTGAAAGAATGCCGCCCACCACTTCAACCAGCATAAATCCGGCGGTGACACAAAATGCGAACAGCAACCGACGGGCGTTCTTATCTTCCGGCAGATGCGAAGCAGTATGAGAGTGTGAATGTGCCATCGTGTCATCCCTTTGTTATTTTCATTATTACTGTATGACATCATACAAGTTTTGGGCTGACAAAATAAAAAGGAGAGCATCAGCCCTCCCGTTACCTGGCCTTTTTTCAGGCTTACTGCGTGGTGCCATCGGTTTTAGTATCAACGTCGTTGTTGATGCCGTCGCCGGTCTCCACTTTCTTATTCACGTCCGGGCAGCGGCCGTCCTTACACATGGTGTTTTTATGCACTTCATCGGAGGTCATGCCGTCGTGGTTCATTGATGAGCCATCCGGGTGAAGCATGGTGCCGCCGGAATTAATCTGACTGTTGTCCACATTGTTTGGCGCGACGTTTTCGCGGGCGTCAGGGGCGACCTGTCCGGCATCCGCCGAAGAGTTTGCCTGTCCGTTGTTGGACTGCGTATTCGCGTCAGCGGCCAACGCTGCGCCACTGGCAAGGCTGAGTATGGCAGTAAGAAAAAGTGTGGCCAGTTTTGTCATTTTCATAAGATGCTCCTGTTATGGTCGATATGTCGGATAACTCTTCCAACAGTGCATGTGCCAGTAAAATCTCAGAGAGGGGTTAAAGATCCCGCACTGGCGATTTAGCCCAGCAGAGAATCTTGAAAAAACTCACAAAAAGAGTGTTTGCAGTTAAAAATTGTAGGTTAGATCTCGTTTTTCGCTACTTTCTGGCGTTTTTTTTCCTAATTCCAGGATTAGTCCGTTCGAAGTGTAAAAGTCAGTTTACACTTTTTAGCCAAAGAGATAGATTGAAGGGATTGCATTTAATTAGATAAGTATGGCAACACTGGAATAATCATGAATTATCAGAACGACGATTTACGTATTAAAGAGATCAACGAGTTATTACCGCCAGTCGCACTCCTTGAAAAATTTCCCGCTACAGAGAATGCAGCAAACACCGTTGCCCATGCCCGCAAAGCGATTCATAAAATCCTGAAAGGGAATGACGATCGCCTGCTGGTGGTGATTGGGCCGTGCTCAATTCATGATCCGGTTGCCGCCAAAGAGTATGCCGCTCGTTTAATGACGCTGCGTGAAGAGCTAAAAGGCGAGCTTGAAATTGTCATGCGCGTCTATTTTGAAAAACCGCGCACCACGGTGGGCTGGAAAGGGCTGATCAACGATCCGCATATGGATAACAGCTTCCAGATTAACGATGGCCTGCGTATTGCCCGCAAGCTATTGCTCGACATTAACGACAGCGGATTACCTGCTGCGGGTGAGTTCCTTGATATGATCACCCCGCAATATCTGGCGGATCTGATGAGCTGGGGCGCGATTGGCGCACGTACCACGGAGTCTCAGGTACACCGCGAGCTGGCCTCCGGTCTTTCCTGCCCGGTCGGCTTTAAAAATGGCACTGACGGCACCATTAAAGTGGCGATTGACGCCATCAATGCCGCCGGTGCGCCTCACTGCTTCCTCTCCGTCACTAAGTGGGGGCACTCCGCCATTGTGAATACCAGCGGCAACGGCGACTGCCACATTATTCTGCGTGGAGGCAAAGAGCCAAACTACAGCGCGCAACATGTGGCAGAAGTAAAAGAAGGTCTTGCTAAAGCGGGGCTTGCGCCGCAGGTTATGATCGATTTCAGCCATGCGAACTCCTCCAAACAGTTTAAAAAGCAGATGGACGTTTGTGCGGATGTTTGCCAGCAGATTGCGCGTGGCGAAAACGCGATCATTGGCGTGATGGTGGAAAGCCATCTGGTGGAAGGTAATCAGAGCCTGGAAAGCGGCGAACCGCTGACCTACGGTAAGAGCGTTACCGATGCCTGCATCGGCTGGGAAGATACGGATGCGCTGCTGCGTCAGTTGTCGAATGCGGTGAAAGCCCGTCGCGGATAATTCCTCCTGCCAACGCACGTTGCGCAATTGAAAAACCGGCAAATCAGGCCGGTTTTTTTCTACTAACTGTTTGTAATCCAAAAGAGTTAGTTCTTTGTTTAAAAGTTTTGATGTGATCGTGATCAACTTTTTACACTTATATCGGTCGTAATATAAATTTTTACATAACGATTGATAATACAAATGAATAAGCCCACTCAACTGGCAACGCTGTTGCCTCTTCTCATTTCCCTGGCGCCGCACAGCGCACATGCGGCAAACACCTCTGAAGATGAAATTATCGTCACCAGCCAGCCTTCTGCCGATACCACGCATGCCGCTTCCGGCGCTGGATTCAAAACCAATGATATCGATGTCGGGCCGCTGGGTAATAAAGCCTGGGTTGATACACCGTATTCGACCACGACCGTCACCAAAGAGATGATTGAGAACCAGCAGGCGCAAAGCGTGAGCGAACTGCTGAAATACTCGCCCAGCACACAAATGCAGGCGCGCGGCGGCATGGATGTCGGCAGACCGCAGAGCCGGGGGATGCAGGGCAGCGTGGTTGCCAACAGCCGCCTGGATGGGTTGAACATCGTCTCAACCACCGCTTTCCCCGTTGAGATGCTGGAACGCCTGGATGTGCTCAACAGCCTGACCGGCGCGCTGTACGGCCCGGCAAGTCCGGCCGGGCAGTTTAATTTTGTCGCCAAACGCCCAACGGAAGAGACGCTGCGCAAAGTCACTCTGGGTTATCAAAGCCGGAGCGCCTTCACCGGGCATGTTGATTTGGGCGGACACATTGATGATGACAACCGTTTTGGCTATCGCGTGAATGTGCTGGATCAGGAAGGTGAAGGGAATCTGGATGACAGTACACTGCGCCGTAAGTTGCTTTCCGTAGCGCTGGACTGGAATATTCAGCCAGGTACGCAATTGCAGCTGGATGCCAGCCACTATGAGTTTATTCAAAAAGGCTATCCGGGTAGCTTCAGCTATGGCCCGAACATTAAATTACCTTCCGCACCCGATCCCAAAGATAAAAATCTGGCGCTCAGCACGGCCGGGAACGATCTGACAACCGACACGGTGAGCACGCGTCTTATTCATTATCTCAATGATGACTGGTCCGTAACGGCAGGCGTTGGCTGGCAGCAGGCGGATCGTGCGATGCGTAACGTATCCAGCAAAATTATCAATAACCAGGGCGATATCAGCCGTTCGCTGAAAGACTCTACTGCCGCAGGACGTTTTCGCGTACTGAGCAATACCGCCACGCTTAACGGTCATGTTGATACCGGTTCTGTCGGGCATGATATTGCGCTCTCGACCACCGGTTATGTCTGGTCGCTGTACAGTGCGAAAGGGACGGGGCCGTCTTATAGCTGGGACACCACCAATATGTACCACCCCTCTGAGATGTACGAAAAGGGCGATGGCAAAATCATAACCGGTGGGGATCGTTATAAATCCAGCGTCAACACGCAACAGAGCATTACCCTTGGGGATACCGTGACTTTCACGCCGAAATGGTCGGCGATGTTCTACTTGAGCCAGAGCTGGATTCAGTCGCAGAACTATAATAAAAGCGGTCATAAAACCGGCCAGATTGATGAGAACGGTTTAAGCCCGAATGCGGCGTTGATGTATAAAATCACCCCGAATGTGATGGCCTACGTCAGCTATGCGGAGTCGCTGGAACAGGGCGGGACGGCGCCAACCAATAGCGACGTGAAAAATGCCGGGCAAACCCTCGACCCGTATCGCAGCAAACAATATGAGATGGGGCTAAAAGCCGATGTCTCCGGGATGAATCTGGGGGCGGCGCTGTTCCGTCTTGAGCGTCCATTTGCCTATGTCGATCCCGGCGATAATGTCTATAAGGAACAGGGGAACCAGGTCAATAACGGTCTGGAATTGACGGCCTCCGGTAATGTCTGGCAAGGGCTGAATATCTACAGCGGCGTGACGCTCCTCGATCCGAAACTGAAAGATACGGTGAGCGATACCACCAGCGATAAACGGGTGGTAGGCGTACCGAAAGTGCAGGCGAACATGCTGGCGGAGTACAGTTTACCGTCGATGCCGGAATGGGTATACAGCGCTAACGTTCACTATACCGGCAAGCGTGCCGCCAACGATACCAACACCGCATGGGCCAGCAGCTACACCACCTGGGACCTGGGCACCCGCTACACCACGAAAATCAGCAGCGTGCCGACCACCTTCCGCGTGGTGGTTAACAACGTGTTCGATAAACACTACTGGGCATCAATCTTCCCGTCAGGCACCGATGGCGATAACGGTTCACCCAGCGCCTTTATCGGCAGCGGGCGTGAAGTTCGCGCCTCCGTCACGTTTGATTTTTAAAGGATGGAGTCATGACGCTAACCCGCATTTTTCCCGCGCTGGCCTGGCTGGTGGCGGGGAGCCTGTTTGCCGCGCAGCCGCACAGCGATGTGCGCATCGCTTCGCCGTGGCCGGCGCAAAACACCATCATCACCATGCTGGGGTATGGCGATAATATTGTTGGCACGTCGATGATTGCAAAGACGATTCCGCTTTTTCGCCAGAGTCTGCCGCGTATTGAGAATGTCGCCGTTGTCAGCGTCAACAGCGGTCACGAACTGGACCCGGAGCAGATCATCTCGCTCGGTACGCAACTGCTGTTTGTGCCGAAATCGATGACGGTGCCGAGGGCGTCGCTGCTCCAGCAGGCGGGAGTGCGCGTACTGGCGTTTGAGGCGAACTCCATGCAGGCGCTGACCGCCCGGGTGCATAAAACAGCGGAGGTGCTGGGGCCGGATGCGCAGGATAAAGCGCAGCGGTATCAGCAGTATTTTGACCGCAATGTGGCGCGGGTAAAGGCGCGCTTAAGCGATCTTCCTGAAGATCAGCGAATGACCCTCTATCACAGCATGGGCAATCCGCTGACCACTTCCGGCAGGCCGTCGCTTAATCAGGACTGGATGGATCTGGCCGGTGCAAAAAACGTCGCCGAACGCTGGTTTAGCCACAAGCAAAACCGGACGGGGGAAGTCGCTCTTGAGCAGATCGTCGCGGCAAATCCGGCGGTGATTGTCGCCATGAATAAGCGGGATGCGGATGCCATCCTGACTTCTCCCCAGTGGGCGCAGGTGGACGCCGTGATTCATCATCGCGTGTATGTGAACCCGAAAGGGATGTTCTGGTGGTGTCGGGAGACCAGCGAAGAGGCGTTACAATTCCTCTGGCTGGCAAAAACGCTCTACCCGCAGCGCTTTGCCGATGTGGATATGCGCAAGGAGACCCGCCGCTTTTACCAGGACTTTTTTGGCATTACACTCAGCGACGCGCAGATTAGCGATGTGCTCAATCCGCCGAAATGACTCTACAGGTAAGGAACGTTATGTCGCTATCCGCTAATGCTCCGTCGATCGACGATCGCTACCGTCTTGTGGTACGCAAGCGGTTGATGCTGGCGCTGCTGATTATTGCGGCGATAGTCGCCTCGCTGGTGCTGGACTCTACGCTTGGCCCGTCGGGTCTGTCGCTCGGCGAGCTCTGGCAAACGCTGCTGCACCCGGCAAGCGTTAATGCGGGGACGCGCGTTATCGTCTGGGATATCCGTTTACCCTATGCGCTGATGGCGTTACTGGTGGGAATGGCTTTGGGGCTGGCGGGCGCCGAAATGCAGACGATCCTGAACAACCCGCTGGCGAGTCCGTTCACGCTGGGCGTTTCTTCCGCAGCGGCCTTTGGCGCTGCGCTGGCGATCGTGTTGGGTATCGGCATTCCCGGCGTTCCTGCCGCCTGGTTTATTCCCGCGAATGCCTTTGCTTTTGCGCTGCTGTCCGCCCTGCTGCTGGACGGGATTACTCGCTGGACGCGCGTGGCGACCTCTGGCGTGGTGCTGTTCGGTATCGCGCTGGTGTTTACCTTTAATGCGCTGGTGTCGATGATGCAGTTCGTTGCCGATGAGGACACGCTACAGGGGCTGGTGTTCTGGACGATGGGTAGCCTGGCGCGTGCGTCGTGGGAAAAGCTCGGCGTGCTGGCATTGGTGTTTGCCATTGTGCTGCCGTGGTCGATGCGTAGCGCCTGGCAATTGACGGCGCTACGGTTGGGGGAAGATCGGGCGATGAGTTTTGGCATTGACGTGCGGCGCCTGCGCCTGTCATCGCTGCTGCGCATCAGCCTGCTATCGGCGCTGTCGGTGGCGTTTGTCGGGCCAATCGGTTTTATCGGTCTGGTCGCGCCGCACATTGCGCGAATGCTGTTTGGTGAAGATCATCGGTTCTATCTGCCGGGCAGCGTGTTGACGGGGGGGCTGGTGCTGTCGCTGGCCTCGATCGCGTCGAAGAATATTGTTCCTGGGGTGATCATCCCGGTAGGCATCGTAACGTCGCTGGTGGGTGTGCCGTTCTTCCTGAGCATTATTTTGCGCCACCGGGGGAGCATGTCATGAGCGGGTTGATCCTCAAGGGAATAAGCGCCGGTTATCCGAAACATCCGGTTATCCGCGATCTCAGCGTGCCTGAGCTGCCGCGCGGTAAAATTACCGTTCTGCTGGGGCCGAACGGCTGCGGGAAATCAACGTTATTACGCGCGCTGGCCGGGCTGAATAAAGCCCGTGGCGAGGTCATGCTGGACGGTGAGAACCTGATGTCGCTGCCGTTTGCCCGGCGTGCGGAAAAGGTGGTGTTTTTGCCTCAGTCGCTGCCGCAGGGCGTACATCTGCATGTGCTGGAGTCAATTATCGTGGCGCAGCGGGCGTCCGGCGGGCGGGATGGCGCGAACAGCCACTCGCAGGTGCTGGCAATCCTGGATCAACTCGGCATTGCACATCTGGCGCTGCACTATCTTGACCAGCTTTCCGGCGGCCAGCGGCAACTGGTGGGGCTGGCGCAGTCGCTGATTCGCTACCCGGAACTTTTGTTGCTGGACGAGCCGCTTAGCGCGCTGGATCTGAACTATCAGTTTCACGTTATGGATCTGATCGCGCGGGAAACGCGGGCGCGCAATATGGTGACGGTTGTGGTGGTGCATGACATTAATATCGCGCTACGTCACAGCGAACATGTGCTGATGCTGAAGGAGGGCAAACTGGTGGCCAGCGGCGCGCCGGAAGCGGTTATTACCGCAGAAAGCCTGGCGGAAGTGTATAACGTTCGGGGTCGTGTGGAACGTTGTTCACAGGGCAGGGCGCAGGTGGTGCTCGACGGGGTTATCGGGGTTTAAGTACATGTATTGCCGGATGGCGGCTTACGCCTTATCCGGCCTACAGGACGCATATTGCCAACCCGTAGGCCCGATAAGCGAAGCGCCATCAGGAAAATCAGATTACTTCGCTTTACCCTGGTTCGCTACGGCCGCTGCTTTTGCCGCGATCTCGTCAGCGTTACCCAGATAGTAATGTTTGATCGGTTTGAAGTTTTCGTCGAACTCGTACACCAGCGGTACACCGGTCGGGATGTTCAGTTCGAGAATCTCTTCTTCGCTCATGTTATCCAGGTATTTCACCAGCGCACGCAGAGAGTTACCGTGAGCGGCGATGATGATGCGCTCACCGCTTTTCATGCGCGGCAGAATGGTTTCGTTCCAGTAAGGGATCACGCGATCGATAGTCAGCGCCAGGCTTTCAGTCAGCGGTAGCTCTTTCTCGGTCAGTTGCGCATAACGCGGATCGTGGCCCGGGTAACGCTCGTCATCTTTGGTCAGCTCCGGCGGGGTTACGGCAAAACCGCGACGCCACTGTTTAACCTGCTCATCACCGTATTTTTCAGCGGTTTCCGCTTTGTTCAGACCCTGTAGTGCGCCGTAGTGACGTTCGTTCAGCTTCCAGGATTTTTCAACCGGCAGCCAGGCCTGATCCAGTTCGTCCAGGACGTTCCACAGCGTGTGGATGGCACGTTTCAGCACGGAGGTATAAGCAAAATCGAAGCTATAGCCTTCCTCTTTCAGCAGTTTACCTGCCGCTTTTGCTTCACCCACGCCTTTCTCGGACAGGTCAACATCGTACCAACCGGTGAAACGGTTTTCGTTGTTCCACTGACTTTCGCCGTGACGTACCAGAACCAGCTTAGTTACAGCCATACTCTCACTCCTCAAGCTTTATTGAATGATAATAATTCTCATTATATTGCCGTGACAGGTCAGCGGCAACGCTTACGCATAACCATAGCGAAAATAGTGACGCAGTGTAAGGTTCTTGTGAACCCGGAGTTGCGATTTTGTCTTTGAGTGGTGGGGATTTGAGCAAAGCGACGCGCCACAGGCCCGATAGCTGGCACCATCGGGCCTGTTATGGCTCATCATCAGGCCGGAATAAACTGATATTCCGTCAGGCTGGCGTACTCGTCGCCGGGATGCAACACGCAGTCAGGTTGCGGCCATTCCGGGTGGTTCGGGCTGTCTGGCAGAAATTCGCTTTCCAGTGCCAGGCCTTGCCAGTCGGCATAAGGTTCAGGCCCGCGCGACGGCGTGCCGCCCAGATAGTTGCCGGAATAGAATTGCAGCGCCGGAGCGGAGGTATAAACCTTCATCTGCAATTTCTCATCCTGCGACCACAGATGCGCGGCTGGCTGGCTGGCATCGCCTTTGGTCTGCAATAAGAAGGCGTGATCGTAACCTTTTACCTTGCGCTGATCGTCATCGGCAAGAAACGCGCTGGCGATGGTTTTTGCGCTGCGGAAGTCGAACGAGGTTCCGGCAACGGATTTCAGCCCGTCGCGTGGAATACCGCTTTCATCAACCGGCAGGTACGTATCAGCCAGAATCTGTAGCTTGTGCTGGCGTACGTCTGACTGCTCGCCGTCCAGGTTAAAGTAGACGTGATTGGTCAGGTTTACCGGGCAGGGCTTATCTACCGTCGCTCGATAGGTAATGGAGATTCGATTATCGTTGGTGAGACGATACTGCGCGGTGGCGCAGAGATGGCCGGGGAAGCCCTGATCGCCATCGTCAGACGTCAGTGCGAACAGCACCTGACGATCGTTCTGGTTGACTATCTGCCAGCGACGTTTGTCAAAGCCGTCCGGCCCGCCGTGCAGTTGGTTTTCCCCCTGGCTCGGCAGCAGGCTGACGGTTTCACCCGCCCAGGTGTAACGGCTGTTGGCAATGCGATTGGCGTAGCGGCCAATCGATGCGCCAAGAAAGGCGGCCTGATCCTGGTAATATTCCGGGCTGGCGCACCCCAGCAACGCTTCACGGACGCTGCCATCGGTTAGCGGGATACGGGCGGAAAGTAGTGTGGCGCCCCAGTCCATCAGCGTGACCACCATCCCTGCATCGTTGCGCAGGGTGAGCAGGCGGTACGGCTGACCATCGGGCGCCAGTGCGGGCGTTTCGTTTAGCACTGTCCGGCTCCTTGTGAGGGTTTGCATACGTAAAACGTTTCTTTGATTCCGGTTTTCGCTTCATACTGCGTGGCTACGGCCTGCTGTACGGCAGGAACCAGCGCTTCCGGGATCAACGCGACGACGCAGCCGCCGAAGCCGCCGCCGGTCATGCGTACGCCGCCTTTATCGCCGATGGTCGCTTTCACAATTTCGACCAGAGTGTCGATCTGCGGGACGGTGATTTCGAAGTCATCGCGCATTGAGGCGTGAGATTCCGCCATCAATTCACCCATGCGTTTCAGGTCGCCTTTCTCCAGCGCGCTGGCGGCTTCAACAGTACGGGCGTTTTCGGTCAGTACGTGGCGAACACGTTTGGCGACAATCGGGTCCAGCTCGCTGGCCACCGCGTTGAACGCCGCAAGGCTGACATCGCGCAACGCCGGTTGCTGGAAGAAACGTGCGCCCGTTTCACACTGCTCGCGGCGGGTATTGTACTCGCTGCCCACCAGCGTACGTTTAAAGTTACTGTTGATGATCACCACCGCCACGCCTTCCGGCATGGAGACCGCTTTCGTACCCAGCGTGCGGCAGTCAATCAGCAGGGCATGATCTTTTTTACCCAGCGCGGAGATCAGCTGATCCATAATGCCGCAGTTGCAGCCGACGAACTGATTCTCCGCTTCCTGGCCGTTGAGCGCGATTTGCGCGCCATCCAGCGGCAGGTGGTACAACTGCTGGAATACGGTGCCGACCGCGACTTCCAGCGACGCAGAAGAACTGAGTCCCGCGCCCTGCGGCACATTGCCGCTGATAACCAGATCTGCGCCGCCAAATGCGTTATTTCGTTTTTGCAGATGCTTCACCACGCCGCGCACGTAGTTTGACCACTGCTGGCTGTCGTGGGTAACGATCGGCGCATCAAGGGAGAATTCATCAACCTGGTTGTCGTAGTCAGCCGCAATCACGCGCACTTTGCGATCGTCACGCGTGGCGCAGCTAATCACCGTCTGGTAGTCGATAGCGCAAGGCAGCACGAAGCCGTCGTTGTAATCGGTGTGCTCGCCGATCAGATTGACGCGACCAGGCGCCTGAATGGTGTGGGTAGCAGGGTAGCCGAAAATTTCTGCAAACAGAGATTGTGTTTTCTCTTTCAGACTCATTATTTAAACTCCTGATTCGCGAAAATGAATGTCGCTGACCGCGCGCAGACGCTCCGCCGCTTGTTCTGCCGTCAGATCGCGCTGGGTCTCCGCCAGCATTTCATAACCGACCATAAATTTACGGACGGTCGCGGAACGCAGCAGCGGTGGATAAAAGTGCGCGTGCAGCTGCCAGTGCCCGTTCTCTTCACCGTTAAACGGCGCGCCGTGCCAGCCCATGGAGTAGGGGAAGGAGCACTGGAACAGGTTGTCATAACGACTGGTCAGCTTTTTCAGCGCCAGCGCCAGGGAGTCGCGCTGATCGTCGGTCAAATCGGTAATGCGCAGCACATGCGCTTTGGGCAGCAGCAGCGTTTCAAACGGCCAGGCCGCCCAGTAAGGCACGACCGCCAGCCAGTGCTCGGTTTCAACCACCGTACGGCTGCCGTCCGCCAGTTCGCGCTGCACATAATCCACCAGCATTGGGGAGTGCTGTTCGGCGAAGTAGGCTTTTTGCAAACGATCTTCACGCTCGGCTTCGTTCGGCAGGAAGCTGTTGGCCCAAATCTGACCGTGCGGATGCGGGTTGGAGCAGCCCATCGCCGCGCCTTTATTCTCAAAAACCTGCACCCAGGGGTAGGTTTTTCCCAGATCGGCAGTCTGTTCTTGCCAGGTTTTGATGATGTCGGTCAGCGCGGGGAGGCTCAGTTCCGGCAGCGTCTTGCTGTGATCGGGAGAAAAGCAGATCACGCGGCTGGTGCCGCGGGCGCTCTGGCAACGCATCAACGGGTCATGGCTGTCCGGCGCGTCCGGGGTGTCAGACATCAGCGCGGCAAAGTCATTTGTAAAGACATAGGTGCCGGTGTAATCCGGGTTTTTATCTCCGGTTACGCGCGTATTGCCCGCGCACAGGAAGCAGTCCGGGTCATGGGCGGGAAGCGCCTGCTGAGATGGCGTTTCCTGCGCCCCCTGCCAGGGGCGCTTTGCGCGATGCGGTGAAACCAGAATCCACTGTCCGGTTAGCGGGTTAAAACGGCGATGTGGATGATCGACAGGATTAAATTGCGTCATGACATGTCCTTAGTCTGGATATCCCTGCGGATGGCGTGACTGCCAACGCCAGGTGTCCTGTGCCATTTCGTCAAGAGTGCGGGTTACGCGCCAGTCCAGTTCGCGGTCGGCTTTGCTGGCGTCCGCCCAGTAGGCCGGAAGGTCGCCTTCACGGCGTGGGGCAAAATGATAAGCAACGGGTTTACCGCAGGCTTTGCTGAAGGCGTTAACCACATCCAGCACGCTGTTGCCAACACCGGCGCCAAGGTTGTAAATATGCACGCCTTGTTTGCCAGCCAGTTTTTCCATCGCGGTTACGTGGCCGTCGGCAAGATCCATCACATGGATGTAATCACGCACGCCGGTGCCGTCTTCGGTAGGGTAGTCGTTGCCAAAGACCGCGAGTGATTCGCGACGGCCAACGGCGACCTGGGCGATGTACGGCATCAGGTTGTTAGGAATACCTTGCGGATCTTCGCCCATATCACCTGACGGATGCGCGCCGACCGGGTTGAAGTAGCGCAGCAGGGCGATGCTCCAGTCCGGCTGCGCTTTTTGTAGGTCGGTCAGGATCTGTTCGACCATCAGTTTACTTTTGCCATATGGGCTCTGCGGCGTGCCGGTCGGGAAGCTTTCGACATAAGGAATTTTGGGCTGATCGCCGTAGACGGTGGCGGAGGAGCTGAAGATGAAGTTTTTGACATTGGCGGCGCGCATGGCGCTGATTAAACGCAGCGTACCGTTGACGTTGTTGTCATAGTATTCCAGCGGTTTGGCGACGGATTCGCCCACGGCTTTCAGACCGGCAAAGTGAATGACGGCGTCAATCGCGTGGTCATGCAGAATTTCAGTCATCAGCGCTTCGTTACGAATATCGCCTTCAACGAAAGTTGGGTGCTTACCACTTAATCGCTCAATAACAGGCAGTACGCTGCGCTTACTGTTGCAGAGGTTATCAAGGATGATGACATCGTGACCGTTTTTCAGTAACTGTACACAAGTATGACTTCCAATGTAACCGCTACCACCGGTGACCAGTACTCTCATAATTCGCTCCGTTAAGCCTATGGTATGGAATAACCATAGCATAACAAAGATGCGAAAAGTGTGACATGGAATATATTAGTGGAATCGTTTACACTTCGGTTTTTTCACCCGCCGACGACTGTTATTTAATGATAAATCATATGCTTTAAGAATGATTGCGCCTTTTATCTGAAAAAGCAGTGAAAAAAGGGACGTGGTCGCACGCCCCCAGTGAACCGCTAACGCAGCGTCGTCTGTTGATAGCGGTAACTCTCGCCTTCCGGTACAAATTCCAGCCGATGGGTAATGCAGCCTGGGGCGTCTTCCGCGTGATGGGAGACAAACAGCAACTGCGTTTCTCCCTCGCTAATCAGTACATCGACAAAGCGGCGAACGAGTTGACGATTCAACGGGTCCAGCCCTTGTAATGGCTCGTCAAGAATCAGCAGCGTAGGGTGTTTGACCAGCGCACGGGCAATCAGCGCCAGTCGTTGTTGCCCCCAGGACAGGCTGTGGAAAGGCGCATCCGCAGTGCGTTTGTCCATTCCCAGAATATCCAGCCATTGCTGCGCCAGCTTGTGCTGTCTGTCAGAAACCGCCTGGTAGATGCCAATCGAGTCAAAGTAACCGGAGAGAATGACATTACGCACCGTGGTGCTGACGCGGTAATCCAGATGCAGGCTGCTGCTGACATAGCCGATATGTTTTTTGATATCCCAGATTGTTTCACCACTCCCGCGACGGCGGCCAAACAGCGTCAGGTCGTTGCTGTATCCCTGCGGATGGTCGCCGGTGATTAAACTTAACAGGGTGGATTTTCCCGCGCCGTTAGGCCCGACAATCTGCCAGTGTTCACCCGGATTCACCTGCCAGCTCAGATGATTAAGAATAGGGCGGTCGTTATAGGAGACGACGCCATCGTTGAGAATAATGCGCGCCGCGCCGTCCGGCAGGGCGTGACGGGCAGAAGGTTCATCCGGCTCGGGCAACTGTACGCCTTCCAGTCGTTCGCTATGCGCGAGTTGGGCAATCAGCGCCCGCTGGAGCAAATCCGCTTTTTCTCCCGTTTCCGTTAACGTGCAGTCGGCAAGGACTCCCGCATACTGAACGAATTCGGGGATCTCATCGAAGCGGTTTAACACCAGCACCAGCGTGTAGCCCGACTGGTGCAGCGTGGCGAGAAGATTCGCCAGTTGCTGGCGGGAGGCGACATCCAGCCCGTCAAACGGCTCATCGAGGATTAATAAATCCGGCTCTGACATCAGCGCCTGACAAAGCAGCGTTTTGCGCGTTTCGCCCGTAGAAAGGTATTTAAAACGTCTGTCGAGCAGAGAAGAAATGCCAAACTGCTGCGCCAGTTCGGCACAGCGGGCGGGATCGCTCACCTCATCCTGAATGATTTCTGCCGTAGTACGTCCGGTGTCGTCTTCGCCAGGGCTGAGCAGGTCGGTGTTATTGCGCTGCCATTCATCGCTGACCAGTTTTTGCAACTGTTCGAATGAGAGGCGGGTGACGCGCGCGAACTGAGACTGGCGCTCGCCTTTCAGTAGCGTCAGTTCTCCCGCCAGCGCGCGGGCCAGCGCCGATTTCCCGCTTCCATTGGTGCCGACAAAAGCCCAGCTATCTCCCGCCTGCAACGTCAGCGCACTTAACTGAAGCGTTTTTGTGTCGCTCAGGCGAAACGTACCTTGCGAAATATGCAATGATGACATTTTGTATCCCATTTTTTGCAGCGATGAATGACAGGGATACGTGTTCAAAGAACAGATGTCAATGCACTTAGCACAACGTAGCGATAATCACTCTGTCAGCATTAAAATATGCCGTCACGTTAGCACCTTCTTCCAGCGTGGCGGTCTCTTCAACGGGCAGGGTGGCGCATAACGTCTGGCCGTCAGGTAATGTCATGAGAACTTCGCACTGCTCGGCGCCGCGTTCAATATGGCTGATGGTTCCCTGAAGCTGGTTGTCGGCAGCCCGGGCAATCGCCTCGTCCTGGGTAATGCCAACCCACGGCGCTTTCAGCAGGATCAGGACTTCTTTACCTTCATCAAGGCCAAGACGCTCGCCGCTTTGCGCAGTGATGGCGACCTTCAGTCGCGTTTCGCCGTCGGCCAGCAGCACATCGACATGCTGTTGAACCTGATCGTGATCGCGTGCGGTAATGGTGCCGAACCACTGGTTACGGGCGCTGGTTTGCAAAGAGAAACGGGAAATGGCGGCCAGCAGGCTGTCGAGCGGCAGGGCGTCGTCGTCGCTCAGCACGTCGAACGCTTTTTGCTGAATCTGGGCGAGCAAATCGTAAAGCTGGATCAGGCGCTGACCGTAGCGGGTCAGTATCGCGCCGCCGCCGCCTTTGCCGCCCGTTGCGCGCTCGACGAGCGTCTGCTCGCTGAGTTGGTTCATCTCGTTAATGGCATCCCAGGCGCTTTTGTAGCTGATGCCCGCATCTTTTGCCCCCTGGCTGATGGAGCCGGAAAGCGCGATATGCTTGAGCAGCGAAATGCGGCGGGGGTCCGCAAACAATTTTTGTTGAAGTTTGAGTGTAAGGAGGATTTCGGCCTGCATAACAAGATCCTGGCAAAAGGGTTATTGTGACGGAAAACCGCTTCCGCGCAAAGTCGACCGCACAAAAGGGGAGTGCTTTTCTCATTTATGCAGTTAGAATATCAAAAGAATCCTATCTGGAGTTGACCATGTTAGAGTTATTGAAAAGTCTGGTATTCGCCGTAGTCATGGTTCCGGTGGTCATGGCCATCATTCTGGGGCTGATTTACGGTCTGGGTGAAGTGTTCAACATTTTCTCCGGTATCGGTCAGAAAGACCAGTCCAGACAGAACCATTGATTTTTAAACGCCCGCGCAGTCGGGCGTTTTACTTTCTTCGACTTTCAGGCCGCATTTTTGTTGGCTGTGCCTGTGAGTCTCAGCGCAACCCGAAATCCATTGGGTAGCGCCCCTCAAGATCCTGCTTTTTCTGCCGATATTTTCTTTGCGTAACCTCAATTGGGTATCAATAACTTCTGGGAAAAACCTTATTTTCTCGCTATATTTGCGCCTACATAACGACACTCAAAGGAGTTACAGATGGCACGTACATGGTTACGCCTGTTTGCTGGGGCAACATTATCTCTGACTGTTGCCGGACATGCGCTGGCGGATGAAGGGAAAATCACCGTATTCGCGGCGGCTTCGCTGACCAACGCAATGCAGGATATTGCGGTTGAATACAAAAAAGAGAAGAACGTTGACGTTGTCTCTTCATTTGCCTCTTCTTCTACGCTGGCTCGCCAGATTGAAGCGGGAGCGCCAGCGGATCTGTTTATCTCTGCTGACCAGAAATGGATGGATTACGCGGTAGACAAAAAAGCGATTGATACCGCAACGCGTGAAACGCTGCTTGGCAACAGCCTGGTTGTGGTCGCGCCAAAAGCCAGTGAACAGAAAGACATCACCATCGACAGCAAAACCAACTGGACGACTCTGCTGAATGGCGGCCGCCTGGCGGTGGGCGACCCGGAACACGTTCCGGCTGGCATTTATGCAAAAGAAGCGCTGCAAAAACTGGGCGCATGGGATACCCTGGCGCCGAAACTGGCTCCTGCGGAAGACGTGCGTGGCGCACTGGCGCTGGTGGAGCGTAGCGAAGCGCCGCTGGGCATCGTTTACGGTTCTGATGCCGTTGCCAGCAAAGGCGTGAAAGTGGTTGGCACGTTCCCGGAAGATTCCCATAAGAAAGTGGAATACCCGATCGCGATTGTTGATGGACACAAAAACGCAACGGTCAGCGCGTTCTATGACTACCTGAAAGGACCGCAGGCTTCCGAAATCTTTAAACGTTATGGATTTACGACGAAGTAATGATACTGACTGATCCAGAATGGCAGGCCGTTCTACTGAGCCTGAAAGTTTCTTCCCTGGCCGTGTTGTTTAGTCTGCCGTTTGGGATCTTTTTTGCCTGGTTACTTGTGCGATGCAAGTTTCCAGGCAAAGCGTTGCTCGACAGCGTACTGCATCTGCCGCTGGTTTTACCGCCCGTGGTGGTCGGTTATCTGCTGCTTGTCGCGATGGGCCGACGCGGATTTATTGGTCAGTGGCTTTATGACTGGTTCGGCATTACCTTTGCCTTTAGCTGGCGAGGCGCCGTGCTGGCGGCGGCGGTGATGTCTTTCCCGTTAATGGTTCGCGCTATTCGTCTGGCGCTTGAAGGGGTCGACATTAAGCTGGAGCAGGCCGCCAGAACGCTGGGCGCTGGACGCTGGCGTGTTTTCCTCACCATTACGCTACCGCTGACATTGCCTGGCATCATCGTCGGGACCGTGCTGGCGTTTGCCCGTTCGCTCGGCGAGTTCGGCGCTACCATCACTTTCGTGTCTAACATTCCGGGTGAAACCCGCACCATTCCTTCCGCGATGTATACCCTGATCCAGACCCCTGGCGGCGAAAGCGCGGCGGCGAGATTGTGCATTATTTCTATTGTGCTGGCGCTGATCTCATTGTTGATTTCGGAATGGCTGGCGCGTATCAGCCGTGAGCGCGCGGGGAGATAAACATGCTGGAACTCAATTTCTCCCAGACGCTGGGCACCCACTGTCTGACGCTCAATGAAACGCTACCTGCCAATGGGATCACCGCTATTTTTGGCGTTTCCGGCGCCGGGAAAACATCGCTGATCAATGCCATCAGCGGACTGACGCGCCCGCAAAAAGGGCGCATTGTGCTCAATGGTCGCGTGCTTAATGATGTTGAAAATGGCATCTGCCTGACGCCGGAAAAACGGCGCGTCGGTTATGTGTTCCAGGATGCCCGACTGTTTCCGCATTACAAAGTGCGCGGCAATCTGCGCTATGGCATGGCGAAAAGCATGGCTGGACAGTTCGACAAGCTGGTGGATTTGCTCGGTATCGAACCTTTGCTGGAGCGTTTGCCTGGCAGCCTTTCCGGCGGGGAAAAACAGCGTGTGGCGATTGGCCGCGCGTTGCTGACCGCGCCGGAGCTACTGCTGCTTGATGAGCCGCTGGCTTCGCTGGATATTCCGCGCAAACGCGAACTGCTGCCGTATCTGCAACGCCTGGCGCGCGAAATTAATATCCCCCTGCTGTACGTCAGCCACTCGCTGGACGAGATTTTACATCTGGCAGACAGAGTCATGGTGCTGGAAAACGGGCAGGTGAAAGCGTTTGGCGCGCTGGAAGAGGTCTGGGGCAGCAGTGTGATGCACCCGTGGCTGCCGAAAGAGCAGCAGAGCAGCATCCTGAAAGTGAGCGTGCTGGAGCATCATCCGCATTATGCAATGACCGCGCTGGCGCTGGGCGATCAGCATCTGTGGGTCAACAAACTGGAAGAGCCGCTGCAAACCGTGCTGCGTATTCGTATTCAGGCCTCGGACGTGTCGCTGGTATTACAACCACCGATGCAAACCAGTATCCGTAATATCCTGCGGGCAAAAGTGGCAAACTGTTATGACGATAACGGGCAGGTGGAAGTCCAGCTTGAAGTCGGCGGGAAAACGCTGTGGGCGAGAATCAGCCCGTGGGCCAGGGATGAGCTGGGCATCAAACCTGGCCTGTGGCTGTACGCGCAAATCAAGAGTGTTTCAATTACCGCCTGATTACAGCAGGTGGGTATAAATAAACTTCGCAATGCTGTCCGTGGTGTTATCGCCGATCACGATATTCGCCCGCGTTTTCACCGCGTCGTCAGCATTGCCCATCGCGACGCCGGTGCCTGCCGCTTCCAGCATACTGATATCATTGTAGTTATCGCCAAACGCCACCACATTCTCCATCGACCAGCCCTGCGCTTCAATCCACTGGGTAAGGCGCTTCCCTTTGCTGTTCCCTTTACGCGCGATATCCACCTGATCGTGCCAGGACCATTCGCACTCCAGACCCAGCTGATGCTCAACCTGCTGCACGAACTGTTGCAGTTTTGGCAGATTTTCATCGGTCAGCGCGAATTTCCAGACGGCGTTGACGTCGCGTGCCGACTGCGCCAGCGACGGCACCTGAGTAAAGGTCGGGCGCTGTTCCGGCGGCAGCGTCTGCGCCCAGTTAGCGGTACGGATCACATGGCCGGTCGGGCGTTCATAAACCATCGCGTCATCAACGTACATCAGACCGTGAATCTGATGCGCATCCAGCAAATCAATCAATTGCAATGCCTGATCGACAGGCAGCGGATCGGCCTCAAGAACATTTTTTGCTTGATAATCATACAAGTAAGTGCCGTTACAGCAAATTGCAGGTGTATCCAGCGCCAGTGCCTGATAAAAAGGATGAATCGCAACGTGATGACGGCCAGTGACGATGATAAGTTGGTAGCCTGCCTCTCTGGCGCGAGAAAGCGCCTCAAGCGAGGAGGGGAGCAATGTTTTTTTCGGCGTCAGTAAGGTGCCGTCTAAATCCAGGGCAATCACACGAGCGGTCATAGGGAGTTCCAGATTAAGGTTGAGAATTTTGCCTGTGGGAATGGTACACCGAGACGGTTGGCCGGACAAAATTCTGAGCGTTAATTCAGCATTCACCGTTAAAAGCGTCTACGTTAAGCTGTATTCCGCAATTGCAGACAGTTGCCATAAGGAAGGAGTAGTCATGAAGCAAACCGTTTATACCGCCAGCCCTGAGAGCCAGCAAATTCACGTCTGGAGCCTGAATCATGACGGCTCGCTGAAGCTGGTGCAGGTGGTTGATGTGCCGGGGCAGGTTCAGCCGATGGTGGTCAGCCCTGATAAGCGCTATCTCTATGTTGGCGTCCGTCCTGAGTTCCGCGTGCTGGCTTACCGTATTGCGCCGGATGACGGCGCGCTGACCTTCGCGGCGGAGTCCGCTCTGCCGGGTAGCCCAACCCATATCTCTACCGATCATCAGGGCCGTTTTGTGTTTGTTGGCTCGTACAATGCCGGTAACGTCAGCGTGACCCGTCTGGATGATGGCCTGCCGGCTGGCGTGGTGGATGTCGTTGAAGGGCTGGAAGGGTGCCACTCAGCGAATATCTCGCCGGATAACCGGACGCTGTGGGTGCCTGCGCTGAAGCAGGATCGCATTTGCCTGTTTACGCTCAGCGACGACGGCAAACTGGTCGCCCAGGAACCGGCGGAAGTCACCACCGTTGAGGGGGCCGGGCCGCGCCATATGGCGTTCCACCCGAACCAGCAATATGCCTACTGCGTGAATGAACTGAACAGCTCTGTTGATGTCTGGGAGCTGAAAGATCCGCACGGCAATATTGAATGCGTGCAGACGCTGGATATGATGCCTGCCGATTTTTCTGACACGCGTTGGGCGGCGGATATCCATATTACGCCGGATGGCCGTCATCTGTATGCCTGCGACCGTACTGCCAGCCTGATTACCGTTTTTAGCGTTTCTGAAGACGGCAGCGTACTGACAAAAGAGGGCTTCCAGCCGACTGAAACGCAGCCGCGCGGCTTTAACGTCGATCATAGCGGTAAGTACCTGATTGCCGCCGGGCAGAAGTCACACCATATTGCGGTGTATGCCATTGCCGGTGAGCAGGGGCTGCTGACGGAGAAAGGCCGTTATGCGGTAGGCCAGGGGCCAATGTGGGTCGTGGTTAACGCGTATTAATATTCCGTGACCGTTGTGCCCGGTGGCGCTCGCTTACCGGGCCGTCGGCCGGATACGGCGTTATTGTTGCCGCTGTGGTTCAGCAAAGGGCGTCCACAGCGTGTCTTTATCATCGGCCCAGACATTCAAAAGCAGAGAGAAAAAACGCTCTGCCGGAGGAGAGAGAACGGCGTCTTTGCGCCGGATAATCCCTAACGTGCGTCTGATAACGGGTTCGATCAACGGGATTCCGATAAGCGTGGGATGCACTGTCTGAGGCATTGCCAGCCCCGGCAGTGCAGAAATACCCAGCCCGGCCTCAACCAGGCCAAGCGAGGTTGATAAATGACGAACCTCGTAAAACCAGTCCAGCTTCCAGGGTTTATCCGCCAGATTGTGCTCAATAAGCAGCCTGTTACCGCTGGATGACCGCACGCCAATCAATTTGTAGCCCACCAACTCCTGCCATTCGACCAGTTGCTTACTGGCTAAGGGATGGTTTCGTCGACAGGCCAGAACAAACGGTTCATTCACCAGCGGGGTGAAGTCAATAGCAGAATTTGTGATGCTGTTCATATTTATGCCGAAATCAGCTTCGTTACCCAACACCGATTCCATGCAGTTGTTCGTACCTTTTTCAAGAATTCGTATTTTGATATTGGGGTACAACTCATTAAATTTTCCGATAGCAAGGGGTAGAAAATAGAAAACAGCGGTCGGAATACAGGACAATGTGATCGTGCCGTGGTGATAAGCATTCATTTCGCGAACATTAAAAAGAGCTTCATCCAGTTTTCTTATTAATTCTCTGGCTTCCGGTAACAGCATCCTCCCCGCTTTTGTTAATTCTACTTTACGTGTTGTTCTCTCAAAAAGCAGGGTATGTAAATCATCTTCCATCTTTTTTATTCTGCGAGTTAATGCAGGTTGCGTGATGTTAAGTAATTTAGCAGCTTTGTTAAATGATCCTGCCTCTGCCAGTGTGACAAATGCCTTCATACTTGATAATTCGTGTTTCATCATAACTCCAGAAAATAGAATCCAGGGATTCCCTGATTTGCTGCCCCAGGAGAGAAAAACGTAGTTTATATGTAAATTATCCGTCTTGATTAATGCAAATAAATTATCAATCATAAATTTAAAGTCATTAGCCTCTCTATTCTGCGCGTGCAACCATGTCCTCATTAACGCTAATGTTTTTTAATTGAGGGCAATGTTATGAAAAAAATTCCCTGCACGTTGATGCGAGGGGGAACATCCAGAGGGGCGTTTTTATTAGCAGAACATCTTCCTGAGGAGAGACAGCGGCGCGATGCCATATTGATGGCAATTATGGGATCGGGGAATGAACTGGAAATAGATGGCATTGGCGGCGGTAATCCGTTGACCAGTAAAGTGGCCATTATCCGTCGTTCGGATGACTCAAAAGCAGATATCGACTATTTATTTGCTCAGGTTCTGGTACATGAACACCGCGTTGATACCACGCCGAACTGTGGAAATATGCTTTCCGCGGTAGGCGCATTTGCGATTGAACATGGCTTAATTGAGACTACGCCGCCCGTCACGCGCGTGCGTATACGTAATGTAAATACAAATACGTATATCGAAGCGGACGTGCAGACGCCGGACGGCGCCGTTGAGTACGAAGGCCAGGCAAAAATCGATGGCGTACCGGGAACGGCCGCGCCCGTGGCACTCACGTTTTTGAACGCTGCTGGCGCCAAAACCGGGCAAATTTTTCCGACCGGTCATCGTGTCGATCATTTTAATTCCGTTGCCGTCACCTGTATTGATATGGCGATGCCGGTGGTCATTATCGCTGCCGAAGATGTCGGTAAAACGGGTTATGAATCCCCTGCGGAACTCGATGCCGATACTGAATTATTGCGCCGCATTGAATCCATCCGTTTGCAGGCGGGTAAAGCGATGGGGTTAGGCGACGTCAGCAATATGGTTATTCCTAAACCGGTGCTTATTTCCCCGGCCAGACGGGGCGGGACGATCAATGTGCGCTATTTTATGCCGCACTCCTGCCATAAGGCGCTGGCGATTACTGGTGCCATCGCGCTTGCCAGTAGCTGTGCGACAGAAGGGACGGTCGCCCACCGGATGACGCAATTGACGGACTATGGCGATATAAATATCGAACACCCGGGCGGGTGCCTTGATATTCATTTAACAAATGAAGGTAATGAGCCTTCTTCAATACGCGCTTCTGTTATTCGCACAGCAAGAAAGATTTTTGCAGGTGAAGTTTATATTCCTGAATGATGTTGATCTCATTTCGCTGTGATTAAGGAAAATCAAACAATGCCTTTTCTGTATAACGAATACAGATAAATCAGGGTGCAAAAAATGAATAAAAAATCTATATGGAAGCTAATTATTATATTAGCGATCCCGTGTATTATTGGCTTAATTCCCGCGCCAGCCGGTCTGAGTGAACTCGCCTGGGTTCTCTTTGGCATCTATCTTGCGGCAATCGTGGGGCTGGTGATAAAACCGTTTCCCGAACCCGTTGTATTATTGATTGCCGTCGCGGCATCGATGGTCGTGGTCGGAAATTTAAGTGAAGGGGCGTTTAAAACGACCAGCGTGCTCAGCGGTTACGCCTCTGGAACGACGTGGCTGGTATTTTCTGCGTTTACGTTAAGCGCCGCGTTTGTCACTACCGGTCTGGGCAAACGCATTGCGTATATTCTGATTGGTAAGATCGGGAATACCACGCTGGGGCTGGGCTACGTTACGGTTTTTCTCGATCTGGTTCTCTCTCCGGCAACGCCGTCAAACACGGCGCGCGCAGGCGGCATTGTTTTACCTATCATCAACAGTGTGGCCGTCGCGCTGGGTTCAGAGCCTGAAAAAAGCCCCCGTCGTGTCGGTCATTACTTAATGATATCCGTGTATATGGTCACGAAAACGACCAGTTATATGTTTTTTACCGCAATGGCAGGGAACATACTGGCGCTGAAAATGATCAACGATATTTGCCATCTGCAATTAAGCTGGGGTGGATGGGCGCTGGCAGCAATGGTGCCGGGCATCATTATGTTACTGGTGACGCCGCTGGTGATTTATACCATGTACCCACCAGAAATTAAAAAGGTTGATAATAAGACGATCGCGAAAGCCGGGCTTCAGGATCTCGGGTCAATGAAAGGCCGTGAGAAATTACTGCTGGGTATTTTTGTCCTCGCGCTGTCAGGCTGGATTTTCAGTAAACAACTTGGCGTGGATGAATCAACCGTTGCGATTGTGGTGATGGGCGCGATGTTGTTACTGGGCGTGGTGAGCTGGGATGATGTCGTTAAAAATAAGGGCGGCTGGAATACATTAATCTGGTACGGCGGTATCATTGGCTTAAGCTCTTTATTATCGAAAGTGAAGTTTTTTGACTGGCTGGCTGAACTGTTTAAAAACAATCTCTCTTTTGATAATCATGGTAACGTGGCGTTCTTCGTCATTTTGTTCCTGAGTATTATTGTCCGTTATTTCTTTGCCTCCGGTAGCGCTTATATTGTGGCGATGATGCCGGTATTCGCCATGCTGGCGAATGTCTCTGGCGCGCCATTAATGCTAACCGCGCTGGCCTTATTATTCTCCAACTCTTATGGCGGAATGGTCACGCACTATGGCGGTGCCGCTGGCCCGGTTATTTTCGGGGTCGGTTATAACGATATTAAGTCCTGGTGGCTCGTCGGCGCGGTTCTGACCATCTTAACGTTCCTGGTACATATCACGATTGGTATCTGGTGGTGGAACATGTTGATTGACTGGAACATGCTGTAATCAACCGTCAGCGTTCATTTTTATTATTAATGACATTGTCTGTTGTCCGTGCATGGAAACATGCACGGCAATGTGGAGTAATGAATGATTAAGTTATATGACAAAGGGATTTATCTCTCCGGTAACAATGAGATAATTGCAGAAGAACAGTATTGCGGTAATGTACAAAAAGAGGAAGCCAAAAAAGGCACCATCGCATGGTCCATTCTTGCGTCTCATAATACGTCAGGAAATATGGATAAACTTAAAATCAAGTTTGATTCGTTAACCTCCCACGATATTACCTATGTAGGCATAATTCAGACCGCGAAAGCGTCCGGGATGTCGCGTTTTCCATTACCTTATGTTCTCACAAACTGTCATAACTCATTATGCGCCGTTGGTGGAACCATTAATGGCGATGATCATCTTTTTGGACTCTCCGCCGCGCAGCGCTATGGCGGTATTTATGTGCCGCCCCATATTGCGGTCATCCACCAATATATGCGCGAGATGATGGCGGGCGGTGGAAAAATGATTTTAGGCTCAGACAGCCACACGCGCTATGGCGCGCTGGGGACGATGGCCGTAGGGGAGGGCGGAGGTGAACTCGTCAAACAACTGTTGAATGATAGCTGGGATATCGATTATCCGGGCGTCGTGGCGGTATATCTGACGGGAAAACCGGCGCCAGGCGTTGGCCCGCAGGATGTGGCGTTAGCCATCATTGGCGCCGTATTTAAAAATGGCTATGTCAAAAATAAGGTCATGGAATTTGTGGGACCGGGCATTAGCGCAATGTCCACGGATTTCCGTAACAGTGTTGATGTCATGACCACGGAGACGACCTGCCTGAGTTCGGTGTGGCAAACGGATGATGAGACCCGTAGCTGGCTGGCGTTACATGGCCGTGAACCGGATTATCGACAGCTGAATCCGCAGCCAATGGCCTGGTACGATGGCTGTATTTATGTTGATTTGAGCACAATTAAACCGATGATCGCGCTACCTTTCCATCCGAGCAATGTGTATGAAATCGACACGTTAAATGAGAATTTGACGGATATTCTGCACCAGGTAGAAATTGAGTCTGCGCGCATTGCCCGTGGGAAAGCCAAAATCTCACTGCTGGATAAAGTTGAGAAGGGAAAATTAAAGGTTCAGCAGGGAATTATTGCCGGATGCTCAGGCGGTAACTATGAGAACGTCATTGCGGCGGCGAATGCGTTGCGCGGTAAATCGTGTGGTAATGAGACGTTCTCACTCGCGGTTTACCCCTCTTCACAGCCTGTATTTATGGATCTGGCGAAAAAAGGCGTGGTGGCCGATTTAACTGGCGCGGGCGCAATCATCAGAACCGCTTTCTGCGGCCCATGCTTTGGCGCTGGCGATACGCCCGTTAACAACGGGCTGAGCATTCGCCACACCACCCGTAACTTCCCGAACCGTGAAGGTTCGAAACCGGGTAATGGTCAAATGTCCGCGGTTGCGCTGATGGATGCGCGTTCTATTGCGGCGACGGCAATAAATGGGGGTTATCTGACCTCCGCCGCTGAACTGGACTGCTGGGAAAACGTTCCTGACTATGCGTTTGATCCCACTCCGTACAAAAACCGTGTCTATCAGGGTTTTGTTAAAGGGGCGACGCAGCAATCGCTCATCTATGGCCCGAATATTAAAGACTGGCCGACGCTGGGGACGCTGACGGAAAATATTCTGCTCAAGGTGGCGTCAAAAATTCTTGATGAAGTCACAACGACGGATGAGCTGATCCCGTCCGGGGAGACCTCCTCTTTTCGCTCAAATCCGGTTGGTCTGGCGGAGTTCACCCTGTCACGCCGCGATCCAGACTATGTTGGCCGAAGCAAAGCAACCGCGACGCTGGAAAAACAGCGTCTGGCAGGCGAGGTGAGCGAGCTGGAGCCGGTCTTTGCCCGTATTCGCACGATTGCGGGCCAGGAAACCACCGATCCGTTAGCCACCGGGATTGGCAGCATGATTTATGCCGTTAAGCCAGGAGACGGTTCCGCGCGTGAACAGGCGGCAAGCTGTCAGCGCGTGATTGGCGGTCTGGCGAATATAGCCCAGGAGTATGCGACGAAACGCTACCGTTCGAATGTGATCAACTGGGGAATGTTGCCGTTGCAAATGGCGGGTGAGCCTGGGTTTGACGTCGGGGATTATATTTACATTCCTGGCGTCCGTACGGCGCTGGATCAATGCGCAACCACCTTAAAAGGCTATGTGATTCATGACGATGAAATCACGGAAATCAGTCTGTATCTGGAAAGCCTGACCGCCGAGGAACGTGAAATTATCAAAGCGGGAAGTCTGATTAATTTCAATAAAAACCGTCAGATGTAAAAAAAGGTCGTCACGCCCGGCGTGACGACCTTTTCTCTTTTATCCGGCCTGAAGAATAATCGTCAGCAGATATTATTGCTTCGGTTCGGCAACCACTTTACTGCCTAAACCCCGGTTGTTGTATTCCCACATCCGGTTAAAGTTCGTGTCGTTCAGGTTACGCTGTACCTCGTCTTTATCATCCTTCGCGCCAGTATTCCCGGCAAAAGGACGTTTGGAGATAACGGCATCAGCCCACGGTTTCGCCATATTGAACCCTTCGTTAATCACGCTATCGCGGATAACGATCTGACCGTTGGTGTTGGCATCCACATCCAGCGAACGCCCCAGTTGTGCGACGCCATCACCTGCGGCGGTAAAGCGGCTGTTGGTGGCGAGGAAACCGTAATAAATATTCGACAGCGTTGCCGGAGCGAAAACATACGCTTCCTGCTGGGTACGGGAGTTCACCACGCGGAAATCGGTGTTATCGAACACCACTGCGCCGCGACCGGAAACCATATCCACATCCCCTTCAATGTAACTGTTCGTCACCAGCGTGCGCGGTTGGCGATCGTTTTGCAGACGGTTCTGCACGCCGCTGTTGGTCACGAAGAAGGTATTCTGGCGACCCAGAATGTTCACTTTATTAATCTGCACTTTGTCGCCGTCAGTGCGTAAGGCCACTGCCGGATGGTTGCCGGCGTCAACGCTGTCACCGAGATTGTTTTCGATGGTCAGATTTTGTAACTGCAAGCCGTCATTCTGTGACCAGACCACCGCAGAACACATCACGCCAATGCTGGCGCCGCGTTTGCTCTGGCAGTTATCAAACATATACCACGCAGGTTTGCCCGGCATGTATTTACCGCCCGGGTTCACTGAACGACGCCAGTCGGTCGTGCTCATTTCGCCGTCAATCGCCTGGCCGATTTTCACATCAATCGCGTTCTCGCCCGTGCCGTACAGCGTCAGGCTGCCAGGCGCCGCCGGGATATACACGGTTCCCTGATACTCGCCCGGCATAATGGCGATGTACAGACGCTTGCTGCTGCGCTGCGTAATTGCCGCATCCACCGCCGCCTGAATGGTGGTGTGCGTCACGCCTGGCGTGCCAGCCGGGCCGACAACGAAGTCAGGTTGCGCAGGCAGCGTAATGGCGGAAGGCGTCCACGGCGCCGTATTCGGCGTCAGTGACGAGAAATAGTGTGCAGCAACGAAATTCTGCGCTTCGTTCGCCGACAGGATCGGACGCGAGGAGGTGCCTGGCGCGGTCTGATCGGATGGGATTTGATCGGGCGGCGTAGAGCTACAGGCGGTCAGCGTCACGCCAAAAGCCAGTGCCAGCGCCAGACGGGAAACCGAAAATGTGTTCACAGGTTGCTCCGGGCTTTGAAAGTTAAATTAATTCCATTGAAGCCTGCTTTTTTATACTAAGTTGAGCGAAACGGGAAGGTGAAAAGGTAAAAAGTTCTTTTTTAGACGCCGCGCACCCGATGTTCCAGGCAAGTACATCACAAATAAATAACATTCATGGCCTGTAAGATTGACAACCCCGGCAGAATAAAAAATAAATGTATAGACAACCCATGACAAGTGATGAACCCAATGGCGCAACTTTTACCTGATGACACGATCTGGCGGAATGGCCGACTGGCGACGATGGACCCTGAACGCGGTAGCCCTTATGGGATGGTGGACGATCATGCGCTTGTCGTCCGCCAGGGCCGGATACTGGATATTGCGCCTGCGTCGTCACTCAACGCCGCGCACCGCAATACCGTGGATCTGCAAGGCCGACTGGTCACGCCCGGATTGATTGACTGTCACACCCACCTGATTTTTGGCGGCACGCGCGCCGGGGAGTGGGAGCAGCGGCTTAACGGCGTGTCGTACCAGCAGATCAGCGCGCAGGGCGGCGGTATCAACGCGACCGTTGCCGCGACCCGGACGGTCTCTGAAGATGAGCTTTTAACCGTTGCGCGTGCGCGGATGGCGCGATTGCTGCAAGAAGGCGTTACGTTGCTGGAGGTGAAATCCGGCTATGGCCTGAATTTCGCCACGGAAGAGAAAATGTTGCGCGTTGCCGCTGCGCTGGCGCATGAAAACAGGGTGGAAATCAGTCCTACCCTGCTGGCGGCACATGCGACGCCAGCAGAATACCGTGACGATCCCGACGGCTATATCACGCTGGTTTGCGAAAGTATTCTGCCCGGATTATGGGCAAAAGGGCTGTTTGAGTCGGTGGATCTTTTCTGTGAAAGCGTGGGGTTTAACCTGGCGCAGAGTGAGCGGGTATTTCAGGCCGCTCAGGCGTTGGGCATTCCGGTAAAAGGGCACGTTGAGCAGCTCTCCTTGCTGGGGGGCGCACAACTGGTGAGTCGTTATCAGGGGTTATCCGCTGACCATATTGAGTATCTGGATGAGGCTGGCGTGGCGGCGATGAGTCGCAGCGGCACCGTGGGCGTTCTGCTGCCGGGGGCGTTTTATTTCCTCAAAGAGACGCAGCGCCCGCCGGTGGCGTTGCTCCGCCACTATGGCGTGCCAATGGCGGTTGCAACGGACTTTAACCCCGGCACCAGTCCGTTTATCAGTTTGCATCTGGCGATGAACATGGCTTGCGTACAGTTTGGCTTAACGCCGGAAGAGGCGTGGGCGGGCGTGACGCGGCATGCTGCGCGCGCGCTGGGGCGGCAGACGACGCATGGGCAATTGAAAGCGGGATATGTCGCTGACTTTGCCGTATGGGACGCTGAGCTTCCGGTTGAAATCCTTTATGAACCGGGGCGTAACCCGCTCTGTCACCGTGTATTCAGAGGAGAAGTAACATGACGCAATGGCAACCCGCATCCCCCACGCTCTGGCAGGGGCGTGATGACAGCGCCGAGGCGGCTAACGCGCTGCGTCTCTTTCAGACGGTGACGCGCAGCCCGACGTTTTCTCCCGAAATGTATCGTGAAAAAATCGCCTTGCTCGGCTTTGCCTGTGACGAAGGCGTGAAGCGAAACCAGGGGCGACCTGGCGCTGCTGGCGCGCCGGATGCCCTGCGCCGGGCGCTGGCGAACCTGGCCTCTCACCACGGCCACGATCGGCTGGTGGATTTAGGCAACATTATTGCGCAAGCCCCCGATCTGGAAGGCGCGCAGCAGGCGCTTCGCGATGCGGTACGGCGCTGCCAGCAGGCGGATATGCGCACGTTTGTGCTAGGCGGCGGACATGAAACGGCGTTTGGGCATGGCGCGGGACTGCTCGATGCGTTCCCGCATGCCAGAGTCGGCATTATTAATCTTGATGCGCATCTGGATCTGCGTCGGGCTGACCACGCCACCTCCGGTACGCCGTTTCGCCAGTTGGCGCAATTATGCGATGAACAGCAGCGTGAGTTTCATTACGCCTGCTTTGGCGTCAGTCGGGCGGCAAATACGCAGGCGTTATGGGATGAGGCGCAACAACGCGGAGTGACCATCGTAGAAGACGTGGATTGTGATACCGCTCAGGCGCCGTTGGCGCAGGTTATCGACAGCGTGGATAAGATCTACCTGACCATCGATCTTGATGTGCTGCCCGCCTGGGAGATGCCCGCAGTGTCTGCGCCCGCAGCGCTCGGTGTGCCGTTGGCGACGGTGATGCGGCTTGTCGATGCCGTTTGTCGCAGCGGTAAGCTACAGGCGGTGGATATGGTTGAATTTAATCCGCGCTTTGACGATGATGGCAACGCAGCGCGTGTTGCGGCACGCCTCGGCTGGCAAATCGCACACGGGTGGCGTTAATCGCGATGTTTGTCCGGCCCAGAATCGCGTTACAGGCTGGATAATGCCATCCGGCAAATAAAATCATACGCTTAAGGAAGGCTTACGCATGCTCCCATCCCGTTCTGCCCCTGTGCCTTTCTATGAAAAGGTCAAACAGACGATCAGCGACAACATCGCCAGCGGCGTCTGGCGCCCGCATGACCGCATTCCCTCGGAAGCGGAACTGGTGGCGCAATTTGGCTTCAGCCGGATGACAATCAACCGGGCGTTGCGGGAATTAACGGATGAAGGGCTGCTGGTGCGTTTACAGGGCGTCGGCACATTTGTGGCGGAACCGAAAGGGCAGTCCGCACTGTTTGAAATTCGCAGCATTGCCGATGAAATCGCCGCCCGTCACCATCAGCACCGCTGTGAGGTGCTGACGCTGGAACAGACACAGGCGAATGCGCTTCAGGCCACGGCCCTGAATGTGCGTGAAGGCACGCTGATTTTTCATTCGGTGATGGTGCACTATGAAAACGATCTGCCGGTGCAGATTGAGGATCGCTGTGTGAATGCCGGCGTTGTACCGGATTATCTGGCGCAGGATTACAGCCAGACCACGCCTCATGCATACCTGTCGCTGATCGCCCCGCTAACGGAAGGGGAGCACATTGTGGAAGCCGTGCGCGCCACGGCGGAAGAGTGCGCGCTGCTGAACATTAAGGAGCACGATCCCTGCCTGTTAATTCATCGACGCACCTGGTCTGCGTCGCACATTGTTTCTCACGCTCGCCTGCTTTTCCCCGGTTCTCGCTACCGGTTGCAGGGCCATTTTATGTCCTGAATGACGGCGCGATAAAAAGCGTGATTGCTGACGCAATATAACAAAAATGTATCTCAGTTGTTAAAATCAGCCTTGCGACAAGTTGTATAGACAAGTATATGTTACTTATCTGTCCGATCATCGTAAGGAGTCTGGTGTCATGCCTCAAAGCAAGTATCGTCAGCAGGATATCCGCGCCCCGAGGGGAACAACCCTGACGGCAAAAAGCTGGTTAACCGAAGCGCCGCTGCGCATGTTAATGAACAACCTCGATCCCGATGTTGCCGAGAATCCGCATGAACTGGTGGTTTATGGCGGCATTGGCCGCGCAGCGCGCGACTGGGAGTGCTATGACGCCATCATCAATGCGCTGACCAAACTGGAGGCCGATGAAACCCTGCTGGTGCAGTCCGGTAAACCGGTCGGCGTGTTTAAGACCCACGAAAACGCGCCGCGTGTCCTGATCGCTAACTCCAACCTGGTGCCGCACTGGGCGACCTGGGAACATTTCAATGAGCTGGACGCCAAAGGGCTGGCGATGTACGGCCAGATGACCGCCGGAAGCTGGATCTACATCGGCAGCCAGGGCATCGTGCAGGGTACCTATGAAACCTTCGTTGAAGCAGGACGGCAGCACTATCAGGGGAATTTGTCCGGGCGCTGGGTGCTGACCGCCGGGCTTGGCGGTATGGGCGGCGCACAGCCGCTGGCCGCGACGCTGGCGGGGGCGTGCTCGCTGAATATCGAATGCCAGCAAAGCCGTATCGATTTCCGTCTGCGTACCCGCTACGTCGATGAACAGGCCACCTCGCTGGACGACGCGCTGGCGCGAATTGAAAAATATACCCGCGAAGGTAAAGCCGTCTCCGTTGCGCTGTGCGCCAACGCGGCGGACGTCGTGCCGGAACTGGTAAAACGCGGCGTTCGCCCGGATCTGGTGACCGACCAGACCAGCGCGCACGATCCGCTGCACGGTTATCTGCCCTCTGGCTGGCGTTGGGAGGAGTATCAGGCGAAAGCGGCGTCAGATCCACAGGGCACGGTACAGGCGGCGAAACGCTCAATGGCGAAGCACGTACAGGCGATGCTGGCGTTCAGTGAAATGGGCGTCCCGACCTTCGATTACGGCAACAATATCCGCCAGATGGCGAAAGAGATGGGCGTAGAGAACGCCTTTGATTTTCCTGGGTTCGTTCCGGCCTATATCCGCCCGCTTTTTTGTCGGGGGATCGGCCCATTCCGTTGGGTAGCGCTTTCCGGCGATCCAGAAGATATTTATAAAACCGATGCCAAAGTCAAAGAGATTGTGGCGGATGACAAACATCTGCATCACTGGCTGGATATGGCGCGCGAACGTATTAACTTCCAGGGCCTACCGGCGCGTATTTGCTGGGTGGGGCTGGCGTGGCGGCAAAAGCTGGGTCTGGCGTTTAACGAAATGGTACGCCGTGGAGAGGTCTCTGCGCCGATCGTCATTGGCCGCGACCATCTGGATTCCGGCTCCGTCGCCAGTCCAAACCGGGAGACGGAAGCGATGCGCGACGGCTCTGATGCGGTATCCGACTGGCCGTTACTGAACGCGCTGCTCAATACCGCCAGCGGTGCGACCTGGGTTTCGCTGCATCATGGCGGCGGCGTCGGCATGGGGTTCTCGCAACATGCCGGAATGGTGATTGTCTGCGACGGCACCGACGAGGCGGCGGCGCGTATCGCCAGAGTGTTGCATAACGATCCGGCGACAGGCGTGATGCGTCATGCTGACGCCGGGTATGAGATTGCGGTTGAATGCGCCGCAGAACAAGGGCTGAACTTGCCGATGATCGCGGCTACTCAAGGAAAACGCTGATATGAATACGCTTACGTTAACGCCGGGTCATCTGAGTTTTGCGCAGCTTCGCGCCGTCTGGCAGCAGCCAGTGCAACTGCGTCTTGATAGCAGCGCGGTTGACGGTATTAATGCCAGCGTCGACTGCGTGAACAATATCGTCGCCGAGGGGCGCACGGCCTACGGTATCAATACCGGTTTTGGTCTGCTGGCGCAGACGCGCATCGCCACGGAGGATCTGCAAAACCTGCAACGTTCGCTGGTGCTCTCCCACGCGGCGGGTATTGGCGAGCCGCTGGACGACGCGATGGTGCGTTTGATCATGGTGCTGAAAATCAATAGCCTGGCGCGTGGTTTCTCGGGCATCCGCCTGAGCGTGATTGAAGCGCTGATTGCGCTGGTCAACGCAGAAGTCTGGCCGCTGATCCCGGCGAAAGGTTCTGTAGGGGCATCGGGCGATCTGGCGCCGTTGGCGCATATGTCGTTGACGCTGCTTGGCGAAGGGAAAGCCCGCTGGCAGGGGGAGTGGCTTCCGGCGAAAGAGGCGTTGAAAAAGGCCGGACTGGAACCGATCACGCTGGCGGCGAAAGAGGGACTGGCGCTGCTGAATGGCACCCAGGCCTCCACCGCCTTTGCGCTGCGTGGGCTGTTCGAAGCGCAGGCGCTGTTCGCCTCTGCGGTGGTCTGCGGGGCGTTAACCACCGAAGCCGTTCTGGGGTCGCGCCGACCGTTTGATGCGCGCATTCATGCCGCGCGCGGTCAGCGTGGGCAGATTGACGCAGCCGGGCTGTTCCGCCACGTTCTGACGGAGACCAGCGCGATAGCACAGTCGCACCATAACTGTGAAAAGGTGCAGGACCCGTACTCGCTGCGCTGTCAGCCGCAGGTGATGGGCGCGTGCCTCACACAACTGCGTCAGGCGATGGAGGTGCTGCTCGTTGAAGCCAACGCCGTTTCGGATAACCCGCTGGTGTTTGCCGAAGAGGGGGATGTGATTTCCGGCGGTAACTTCCATGCCGAACCGGTGGCGATGGCGGCGGATAATCTGGCGCTGGCGATTGCGGAAATCGGCGCGCTGTCGGAAAGGCGTATCGCGCTGATGATGGATAAACATATGTCGCAGTTGCCGCCTTTCCTGGTGAAAAACGGCGGCGTCAACTCCGGTTTTATGATTGCGCAGGTGACTGCTGCGGCGCTGGCCAGCGAGAACAAAGCGCTGGCGCATCCGCACAGCGTGGACAGCCTGCCGACGTCGGCCAATCAGGAAGATCATGTGTCTATGGCGCCCGCTGCGGGTCGGCGACTATGGGAAATGGCGGCAAACACGCGTGGGGTCATTGCGGTAGAGTGGCTGGCGGCCTGTCAGGGTATCGATCTCCGGGAAGGGTTAACCTCAAGCCCGCTGCTGGAGCAGGCGCGAAAAGCGCTGCGCGAGCAGGTGCCGTATTATACTCAGGACCGTTTCTTCGCGCCGGATATTGAGTGCGCGACCGAACTGCTGGCGCGTGGGGACTTGTTCCGGTTATTACCTGATTTCTTGTAAAAAAATGCCGGATGGCGCTGACGCTTATCCGGCCTACGGCACTTAGCTGAACATTGCAGTAATCGACGCGCTGGCGAGCGAATGGAAATGGACGTTAAAGCCCACCATCGCGCCGCTGGCGCCTGCATCGACATCAATGCGCTCCACATCCAGCGCGTGAACGGTAAAGATGTAGCGGTGCGTTTCCCCTTTCGGCGGAGCTGCGCCGCCGTAGCCTGCTTTACCAAAATCGGTGCGCGTCTGGAGAGTCCCTTCCGGCATCGCCACCAGGCCGGAACCAAACCCTTGCGGCAGTACGCGGGTATCGGCTGGCAGGTTGGCGACAATCCAGTGCCACCAGCCTGAGCCGGTTGGCGCATCGGGATCGTAGCAGGTCACGACAAAGCTTTTCGTACCGGCGGGCACCTCGTCCCAGGCCAGGTGCGGGGAGATGTTGTCCCCGTCATAGCCCATGCCGTTAAACACATGGCGATGGGGCAGTTTTTCCCCGTCGCGCAGGTCGTTGCTGATAAGTTTCATACCGCCTCCATTAATCTACTGATTAGCAAGGAAGTGTAGCCAGAACCGCTACAGCTTACCGCTGATTAATGGATAAAAAATGTTTCATTGCGCACAGCGTCGTTCACCGCCTGCGTCAGACGATGCAATTGTTCCGGCTGGATGATATAGGGCGGCATCAGGTAGATAAGTTTACCGAACGGGCGCACCCAGACGCCTTGCCCGACAAAGAAACGCTGTAACGCCGCCATATTGACCGGGTGCGTGGTTTCCACGACGCCGATGGCGCCGAGTACGCGCACGTCAGCGACCCAGGACGATGCGCGCGCGGGCGCTAATTCGCGGCGTAACTGCGTTTCAATCGCCGCCACCTGCTGCTGCCACTCGCCCGTTTCCAGCAGAGAAAGACTGGCGCAAGCCACGGCACATGCCAGCGGATTGCCCATAAAAGTCGGGCCATGCATAAAGCAACCGGCTTCGCCGTTGCTGATGGTTTCAGCGACCAGACGGGTGGTTAGCGTGGCGGAAAGCGTCATCGTACCGCCGGTGATGGCCTTACCGAGACACAAAATATCCGGCGTAATGTCTGCATGTTCGCAGGCAAACAGTTTACCTGTGCGGCCAAATCCGGTGGCGATCTCATCGGCAATCAGCAGAATCCCTTCGCGATCGCACATCTTACGGATGCGGCGAAGCCACTCCGGGTGATACATCCGCATCCCGCCTGCGCCCTGGACAATGGGCTCCAGAATCACCGCCGCAATCTCATGCCGGTGCGCCGCCATCAGGCGGGCAAAGGCCACCATATCCCGCTCGTCCCATTCGCCATCCATCCGGCTTTGCGGGGCGGGGGCAAAGAGGTTTTCCGGCAGGTAGCCCTTCCACAGGCTGTGCATTGAGTTATCTGGATCGCATACCGACATCGCGCCGAAGGTGTCTCCGTGATAGCCGTTGCGAAAGGTCAGAAAACGCTGACGAGACTCGCCTTTCGCCTGCCAGTATTGCAGCGCCATTTTCATCGCCACTTCCACCGCCACCGAACCGGAGTCCGCCAGGAACACGCACTCCAGCGCTTGCGGCGTCATCGCCACCAGCTTGCGACACAGGTTGACCGCAGGGGCATGGGTAATGCCGCCAAACATCACATGCGACATGGCGTCAATTTGCGTTTTCATCGCGGCGTTGAGCTGTGGATGGTTGTAACCGTGGATCGCCGCCCACCATGACGACATGCCGTCGATCAGACGGTCGCCGTTGGCCAAAATCAGTTCGCAACCCTCGGCGCGCGCAACCGGATAAACCGGGAGTGGGGAGGTCATGGAGGTATAGGGATGCCAGATATGGCGTTGGTCAAAGGCAAGATCGTCCGTTGTCATAATCGACTTGTAAACCAAATTAAAAACATTTAGGTTTACGAGTCTACACCGAATCAAGAATTAACAACACCCTTTGGAGAGGCCCTATGGCTCACCACCCACGCTGGACATTGTCGCAAGTTACCGAATTATTTAATAAACCGCTGCTGGATCTGCTGTTTGACGCGCAGCAAATCCATCGTCAGCATTTCGATCCGCAACAGGTGCAGGTCAGCACGCTGCTGTCGATTAAAACCGGCGCCTGCCCGGAAGACTGCAAATATTGCCCGCAGAGTTCCCGCTATAAGACGGGGCTGGAAGCGGAACGTCTGATGGAAGTGGAGCAGGTGCTGGACTCCGCGCGCAAAGCGAAGAACGCCGGTTCAACCCGTTTCTGCATGGGCGCGGCATGGAAAAACCCGCACGAGCGCGATATGCCGTATCTGGAACAGATGGTGCAGGGCGTGAAGGCGATGGGGCTGGAAGCCTGTATGACCCTCGGCACGCTCAATGAATCTCAGGCGCAGCGCCTCGCCAACGCCGGGCTGGATTACTACAACCACAACCTGGATACCTCCCCGGAATTTTACGGCAACATCATCACGACCCGTTCGTATCAGGAACGTCTTGATACGCTGGACAAAGTGCGTGAAGCGGGGATTAAAGTCTGCTCTGGCGGTATCGTTGGCTTAGGCGAAACGGTTAAAGATCGCGCCGGGCTGCTGTTGCAACTGGCGAATTTGCCGACCCCGCCGGAGAGCGTGCCTATCAACATGCTGGTGAAGGTCAAAGGTACGCCGCTGGCGGATAATGAGGATGTGGATGCGTTTGATTTCATCCGCACGATCGCTGTCGCGCGCATTATGATGCCAACCTCATACGTGCGTCTTTCTGCGGGTCGCGAACAGATGAACGAACAGACGCAGGCGATGTGCTTTATGGCGGGGGCGAACTCCATCTTCTACGGCTGTAAGCTGCTGACCACGCCGAACCCGGAAGAAGACAAAGATCTCCAGCTGTTCCGCAAACTGGGGCTGAACCCGCAGCAAACGTCGGTGCTGGCTGGTGATAACGAACAGCAACAGCGTCTGGAACAGGCGCTGATGACCCCGGATACAGACGACTATTACAACGCGGCAGCAGTATGACCTGGCAGCAAAAAATCGACGATGCGCTTACGGCGCGTCGTTCTGCCGATGCGTTGCGTCGCCGCTATGCGGTGACGCAGGGGGCAGGGCGTTGGCTGGTGGCTAACGAACGCCAGTATCTGAATTTCTCCAGCAATGACTACCTCGGTTTAAGTCACCATCCGCAGATTATTCGCGCCTGGCAACAGGGTGCGGAGCGCTTTGGCGTCGGCAGCGGCGGCTCCGGCCACGTCAGCGGCTACTCCGTGGCGCATCAGGCGCTTGAGGAGGCGCTGGCAGGCTGGCTTGGCTATTCGCAGGCGCTGCTGTTTATCTCTGGCTTTGCGGCGAATCAGGCGGTTATCGCCGCGCTGATGGCGAAAGACGATCGGATTGTCGCGGACCGTCTCAGCCACGCCTCATTGCTGGAAGCGGCAAACCTCAGCCCGGCGACGCTTCGCCGCTTTACCCACAACGATCCTCAGCACCTGGCGCGCCTGCTGGACGCCCCGTGCGGCGGGCAGCAACTGGTGGTGACAGAGGGCATATTCAGTATGGACGGCGACGGCGCGCCGCTGGCGGAGATCCACCGTGCCGCACGGCAGCGTAACGCCTGGCTGCTGGTGGATGATGCGCACGGTATTGGCGTTACGGGCGATGAGGGGCGCGGAAGCTGCTGGCGACAGCAGGTCAAACCTGAGCTGCTGATTGTGACGTTTGGCAAAGGCTTTGGCGTCAGCGGGGCGGCGATTCTCTGCTCTGAAAGCGTTGCGGATTATCTGTTGCAGTTTGCCCGCCATCTGATCTACAGCACCAGTATGCCACCGGCGCAGGCGCAGGCGCTGAGCGCGGCGCTGGCGGTGATCCGAAGCCCGGAAGGCGCAGATCGCCGGGAGAAACTGGCTGCGTTAATTCAGCGCTTCCGTTCGGGCGTTAAGGCCAGCGATTTTACGCTGGCAAATTCGCACAGTGCGATTCAGCCGCTGATTGTCGGAGACAATGCGCGCGCGTTACGGCTGGCGGATACTCTGCGGGAGCAGGGATGCTGGGTGAGCGCGATCCGACCGCCTACCGTTCCGGCCGGTACTGCCCGGTTGCGCCTGACGCTCACTCAGGCGCACGAAACGCAGGATATTGATCGCTTACTGGAGGTGCTGGATGGCGCAGGTTGATAAGCAGGCGATTGCGGCCGCGTTTGGGCGCGCCGCGTCGCATTATGAGCAGCACGCTGAACTGCAACGCCAGAGTGCGGACGCGCTGCTGGCGCTGCTGGCAGGGCGCGAATGTGCGCACGTTCTGGACGCCGGTTGCGGGCCAGGGCGGATGAGTCGCTTCTGGCGAGAGCAGGGATGCGAGGTCACGGCGCTCGATCTTTCGGCGCAAATGCTGGATGAGGCGCGTCGTCAGCAGGCTGCTCACCATTACCTTGCGGCGGATATCGAAGCCATCCCGCTGGCGGCGGCGCGGTTTGATTTGGCATGGAGCAACCTGGCGGTGCAGTGGTGCGGCGACTTGCGCGGCGCGCTAAGCGAACTGTATCGCGTGGTGCGTCCTGGCGGCGTGGTGGCGTTTACCTCGCTGGCGCACGGATCGCTGCCGGAACTGCGTCAGGCCTGGCAGGCGGTAGATAACCGGGGGCATGCCAACCATTTTTTGTCGCCGGAGACGATCGGCAATGCAATGCGCGGCTGGCGCGTCCGTCAGCAGATCCAGGCGATCACCCTGTGGTTTGATGATGCGCTCAGCGCGATGCGTTCGCTTAAAGGCATTGGGGCGACGCATCTGCACGAGGGGCGTGAACCGCGCGTGTTAACGCGTTCGCAGTTGCGACAGTTACAGTTGGCCTGGCCGCAGCAACAGGGGAAATATCCGCTGACGTATCAGCTTTTTTTGGGAGTCATTGAACGTGATTAAACGGTATTTTGTCACCGGGACGGACACTGAAGTCGGAAAAACGGTCGCCAGTTGCGCCCTGTTACAGGCTGCCGCGCAGAGCGGCTTTCGGACGGCAGGCTACAAGCCCGTGGCGTCGGGCAGCGAGATGACGGCGCAGGGGCTGCGCAATAGCGATGCCCTGGCGCTACAGCGCAACAGCACGCTGACGCTGGCCTATGAAGCGATCAACCCCTACACCTTTGCGGAACCGACCTCGCCGCACATTGTGAGCGCAGAGGAGGGGAGACCCGTTCAGGCCTCGGTGATGTCCGCCGGTTTACGCGCGCTGGAACGGCAGGCCGACTGGGTGTTAGTGGAAGGGGCGGGCGGCTGGTTTACTCCGCTTGGCGAAACGCTGACGTTTGCCGACTGGGTTGCGGCGGAGCACCTGCCGGTGATTCTGGTGGTGGGCGTGAAGCTTGGGTGTATCAATCATGCCATGCTGACGGCGCAGGCCGTGCAGCAAGCCGGGCTGACGCTTGCCGGGTGGGTAGCCAATGACGTGACGCCGCCCGGAAAGCGCCATGCGGAATACATGGCGACGCTAACGCGGGTGATTACGGCTCCTCTGCTGGGCGAAATCCCCTGGCTTTCCGGGAAGGCGGAAAGTGCATCAACAGGACAATATCTCGACCTGACGCGCCTGAAGGCGGTGTAAAACAGGTGAAAATGCGAGCAGGATCTCGCCTGCCGCCCGCGTTTCGTTAGCTGATAAAAATCAAAAAAAAGCGATAATTTTTTTTTAGCCCCTCATCAAGGGGCGTCCGCGCGATTTTGCCAGGCGGCAGTCCATACGGGCTGGACGCAGTTATCCACCATTCCTGTGGATAACCTTGTGTATTAGAGTTAGAAAACACAACGTAAGCGAGAGAAGACGCGGCCTGCGACTAAATTGATGCGAAAGGCGTCTTAAGTAAATAGTGCTTATAAAACAATTTGTTAGATAAAATCAATGGCTGTAAGGAAAGTGTCACGGGTTGCCACAAATCTTTCATCACACATCTTGACAAGTGTTAAAAAAGTCTTTGGTTTGGGGATAACCGCATCTCACTGGTTTTTTATCTCGTCAGGGTCTACATTTTACGTCGCAATGCCGGGTGTTATCCCTTATTTGAGTAATACCTTAAGTCGCCACTGTTTTTTCATCCAGTATATTTTGCTGGCAATATTAGCGGCTCCGGGTAAAATTAGTGTCCTGCCCGCCCATTCCTTCAGGTAGCTGCCCATGAGTAAACCGTTCAAACTGAATTCCGCTTTTAAACCTTCAGGCGATCAGCCGGAGGCGATACGTCGTCTGGAGGAAGGTCTTGAAGATGGTCTGGCGCACCAGACGCTGTTGGGCGTAACGGGATCAGGGAAAACGTTCACCATCGCCAATGTGATTGCCGATTTACAGCGCCCGACGATGGTGCTTGCGCCCAATAAAACGCTGGCGGCCCAGTTATACGGCGAAATGAAAGAGTTCTTCCCTGACAACGCGGTGGAATATTTCGTCTCTTACTATGACTACTATCAGCCAGAGGCGTATGTGCCCAGCTCCGACACCTTTATCGAAAAAGATGCGTCGGTGAACGAACACATAGAACAGATGCGACTGTCGGCGACCAAGGCGCTGCTTGAGCGGCGGGACGTTGTGGTCGTGGCTTCGGTTTCCGCTATCTACGGTCTGGGCGATCCCGATTTATACCTGAAGATGATGCTGCACCTGACGGTGGGGATGATCATCGATCAGCGCGCTATCCTGCGCCGTCTGGCGGAGTTGCAATATACCCGCAACGATCAGGCCTTCCAGCGCGGCACTTTCCGCGTACGCGGCGAGGTCATCGACATCTTCCCGGCGGAGTCTGACGATATTGCGCTGCGGGTTGAGCTGTTTGACGAAGAGGTTGAACGTCTGTCGCTGTTTGACCCGCTGACCGGGCAGGTTGAATCGACTATCCAGCGCTACACCATCTACCCGAAAACGCACTACGTTACGCCGCGCGAGCGCATCGTACAGGCGATGGAGGAGATCAAAGACGAACTGGTGGACAGACGCAGGATCATGCTGGAAAACAATAAGCTGCTGGAAGAACAGCGCTTAACCCAGCGTACGCAGTTCGATCTGGAAATGATGAACGAACTGGGATATTGCTCGGGGATTGAAAACTACTCCCGCTACCTTTCCGGGCGCGGGCCTGGCGAGCCGCCGCCGACGCTGTTTGATTATCTGCCAGCCGATGGCCTGTTAGTCGTGGATGAATCTCACGTCACGATTCCGCAAATCGGCGGGATGTTTCGTGGGGACAGGGCGCGCAAAGAGACGCTGGTGGAGTACGGTTTCCGTCTGCCGTCAGCGCTGGATAACCGTCCGCTAAAATTTGAAGAGTTTGAAGCGCTGGCCCCGCAAACCATCTACGTTTCCGCCACGCCGGGCAACTATGAGCTGGAGAAATCCGGCGGCGAGGTGGTGGATCAGGTGGTGCGTCCCACCGGGCTGCTGGACCCGATCATTGAAGTTCGGCCAGTGGCGACGCAGGTTGATGATCTGCTCTCTGAGATCCGCCTGCGGGCGGCGATTAACGAACGTGTGCTGGTGACGACGCTGACCAAGCGAATGGCGGAAGATCTTACCGAATATCTCGAAGAACACGGCGAGCGTGTACGTTACCTGCACTCGGACATCGATACCGTTGAGCGTATGGAAATCATTCGTGATTTGCGTCTGGGCGAGTTTGACGTGCTGGTGGGGATCAACCTGTTGCGAGAAGGGCTGGACATGCCTGAGGTTTCGCTGGTGGCGATTCTGGACGCAGACAAAGAAGGCTTCCTGCGCTCAGAGCGTTCGCTGATTCAGACCATCGGCCGTGCGGCGCGTAACGTCAATGGGAAGGCGATCCTCTATGGCGATAAGATCACCCCGTCGATGGCGAAAGCGATAGGCGAAACCGAACGTCGTCGCGAGAAACAGCAGTTATACAACGAAGAGCACGGTATCGTTCCGCAGGGGCTGAATAAGAAAGTGGTCGATATTCTGGCGTTGGGTCAGAACATCGCGAAAACCAAAGCGAAGGGCAAAGGGAAGTCCCGCGCAGCGGCGAAATCGGGTGTGGTTGAGATGGATATGACGCCGAAAGCGTTGCAGCAGAAAATTCATGAGCTGGAAGGCCAGATGATGCAGCATGCGCAAAACCTGGAGTTTGAAGAAGCCGCAGAGATCCGCGACCAGCTGCATCAGCTACGTGAGCTGTTTATCGCGGCGTCCTGACGATGCCGGATGGCGACGTAAAACGTCTTATCCGGCCTACGGTTGTGCCGCCTGTTGTGTGTAGGCCCGGTAAGCGAAGCGCCACCGGGCAAATCTGAACGCTTACCCCAACGCCTGTATCGCTTTCTCCAGCGCGTTATGCAACAGCTGTCGGTCATGGCGATACGGAATATCGCTGGCTTCCAGCACTTCCTGAATCACAATCCGGCCCGTCACCGCCGAGGCATCCACTTTCGGGCCAACCACAATGGCGTCGATAACCTGTTTCCCGACGTATTGCTCCATAATCGCCAGTTTGTCGACAAGCGTTAAGCTGGCGGCGGGCAGACTCAATTCGCGCCCCAGATTACCGATATAGACCATCGGCGCCGGAGTACGGCGCAGCGCCTGCGCCAGCTCATCAAGCAGCAGAATCGGCATCAAACTGGTGTAGAAACTTCCGGGGCCAATCAGAATCAAATCGGCTTCGCTAATGGCCTGCACCGCTTCCCGGGTGGTGGGGACTTTCGGTGACAGCATCAGCTCCTGCGGCGGCGTCGCCAGTTGATCGATATTCACTTCGCCGTATACTTCATGCCCCTGATCGTCGATGGCCATCAGGTCTACCGGCAGCTCCGACATAGGGATTAAATGCGCATCCACCTTCAACAAATTGCGAATTAAATTTATCGCTTCGAGAGGCCGCACGCTCAGGTGGTCCAGCGCCTTTAACATCAGATTTCCGAGGTTATGGCCGGAAAGTTCACCATTACCGCCAAAACGATACTCAAACATCGCCGACGCGACGCTGGGTTCGGTAATTAACTGGTTCAGACAGTTGCGCATATCGCCCCAGGCGATGCCCCCTTCAGAGCGGCGAATACGGCCTGTGGAACCCCCGTTATCGGTGGTGGTGACAATACCGGTCAGGCGTGAGCCTAATGAAGAGAGTGAAGAGAGAACGCGTCCTAATCCATGCCCTCCGCCGAGAGCGACAACACGATCCAGGTCTGCCAGCGTACGATTGCGCATACAAATTCCTAATATCAGAGGTACTGCGCTACAGTAGCGCAAATAGCGCCTTTTCAGCAATTAGCCAACGAACAACGATGGAAAATAAATCCATCCCCTCTACCTCTTTCGGATAGGGTTAGCCTGATGGCTAACTGATGTATATCAATGCAAAAGTGTGATTTTTGCTTATTCTGTAGCGAAATAGCACGATCATGACGCTATATACATGATTATATAGCGTAAAGTGGGAATGGCAAAAATGCTATTTACACGCTAGTATCGGCATAACCACCTTTTTAAGCGATGCTTAAAAAGACACTCTAGCCTCTACGCCTGTGTCAAATTGATATGGTGTTTTGGCCGTGACAAGCCTCGAAAGAGTTTGCCACCAGGGCGCAGGAAGAAATGACTCCGCCTCCCGTATTTGGAAAGGTGTACATGGCCTCACAACTTACCGATGCTTTCGCACGTAAGTTTTATTACTTACGTCTGTCGATTACTGATGTGTGTAACTTTCGTTGCACATACTGCCTGCCGGATGGCTACAAGCCTGGCGGTGTCACCAATAACGGCTTTCTGACCGTCGATGAAATTCGCCGTGTGACGCGCGCGTTTGCCAGTCTGGGCACCGAAAAAGTGCGCCTTACCGGCGGTGAACCGTCGCTGCGTCGCGACTTTACCGACATCATTGCCGCCGTGCGTGAAAACGACGCGATTCGCCAGATTGCGGTGACCACTAATGGGTATCGTCTGGCGCGTGATGCGGCGAACTGGCGCGACGCGGGTCTGACGGGCATCAACGTCAGCGTCGATAGCCTCGACGCCCGCCAGTTTCACGCCATTACCGGGCAGGATAAATTCCAGCAGGTGATGGCGGGCATTGACGCCGCGTTTGACGCCGGTTTCGCAAAGGTCAAAGTGAACACCGTGTTGATGCGCGATGTGAACCATCATCAACTGGACACCTTTCTCGCCTGGATTCAGGCACGCCCCATTCAACTGCGCTTCATTGAACTGATGGAGACGGGAGAGGGGAGCGAACTCTTTCGTAAACACCATATTTCTGGACAGGTGTTGCGTGATGAACTGCTGCGTCGCGGTTGGATTCATCAGCTGCGCCAGCGCAGCGACGGCCCGGCGCAGGTTTTTTGTCATCCTGACTATGCCGGTGAAATCGGTCTCATCATGCCGTATGAAAAAGATTTCTGCGCCACCTGCAACCGTCTGCGCGTTTCCTCGGTCGGTAAACTCCATCTTTGCCTGTTTGGCGAAGGCGGCGTAAGCCTGCGCGACCTGCTGGAAGACGATGCACAGCAACATGCGCTGGAAGAACGCATTTCAGCCGCGCTGCTGGAGAAAAAGCAGACCCACTTCCTGCACCAGAACAATACCGGTATTACGCAAAATCTATCGTACATAGGCGGTTAACGCCTTAACGGACAAGGAGTTTTTATGAGTCAGGTAAGCGCTGAGTTTATCCCTACCCGCATTGCTATTCTTACGGTTTCCAGTCGTCGCGGCGAAGAAGACGACACTTCCGGTCATTTTCTGCGCGACGCCGCGCTGGAAGCAGGGCATCAGGTCGTGGACAAAGCCATCGTTAAAGAGAACCGCTACGCTATTCGCGCGCAGGTTTCCGCGTGGATCGCCAGCGATGACGTTCAGGTGGTGCTCATCACCGGCGGCACCGGGCTGACCGATGGCGATCAGGCGCCGGAAGCGTTACTGCCGCTCTTTGATCGCGAAGTCGAAGGGTTTGGCGAAGTGTTCCGCATGTTGTCGTTTGAAGAGATTGGCACATCGACCCTGCAATCTCGCGCGGTGGCCGGCGTTGCCAACAAGACGCTGATTTTTGCGATGCCGGGCTCCACAAAAGCGTGCCGCACCGCCTGGGACAACATCATCGCGCCGCAGCTTGATGCTCGCACACGCCCGTGTAACTTCCACCCACATTTGAAGAAATAAGTATGTCGCAACTGACCCATATTAATGCCGCTGGCGAAGCGCACATGGTGGACGTCTCCGCCAAAGCGGAAACCGTACGTGAGGCGCGCGCCGAAGCGTTTGTGACGATGCGCAGTGAAACGCTGGCGATGATTATCGACGGCAGTCACCATAAGGGCGATGTTTTCGCGACCGCGCGTATCGCCGGGATTCAGGCGGCTAAACGTACCTGGGAGCTGATCCCGCTGTGCCACCCGCTGTTGTTGAGTAAGGTCGAAGTGCAATTGCAGGCGGAACCTGAACATAACCGGGTACGCATTGAATCGCTGTGTCGCCTGACGGGGAAAACCGGCGTAGAGATGGAAGCGCTGACTGCCGCTTCCGTGGCGGCATTGACGATCTACGACATGTGCAAAGCGGTGCAAAAAGATATGGTGATTGGCCCGGTGCGCTTGCTGGCGAAAAGCGGCGGTAAGTCTGGCGATTTTAAGGTGGATGCGCATGATTAAGGTTCTGTTTTTCGCTCAGGTGCGTGAACTGGTGGGAACGGATGCGTTAGAGGTCGCCGCCGATTTCCCAACCGTAGAAGCGCTGCGTCAGCATCTGGCGGCGCAAAGCGATCGCTGGGCGCTGGCGCTGGAAGACGGCAAGCTGCTGGCCGCCGTCAATCAGACGCTGGTCAGTTTTGAACATCCGCTGACGGCGGGTGATGAAGTGGCCTTTTTCCCACCGGTGACAGGAGGCTGAGATGGCTGAAACGCGAGTGATCGTTGGCCATGCGCCGTTCAGCGTAGGGGAGGAGTACCCCTGGCTGGCGGAGCGTGATGAAGATGGCGCAGTCGTGACCTTTACCGGTAAAGTCCGCAATCATAATCTGGGCGACAGCGTTAAAGCGCTGACGCTGGAACATTACCCGGGGATGACGGAAAAAGCGCTGGCGGATATCGTGGACGAGGCGCGCTCGCGCTGGCCGCTGGGGCGCGTGACGGTGATCCATCGCATTGGTGAACTGTGGCCGGGCGATGAGATTGTCTTTGTTGGCGTAACCAGCGCGCACCGCAGCAGCGCGTTCGAGGCCGGGCAATTCATTATGGATTATCTGAAAACCCGCGCGCCGTTCTGGAAGCGTGAAGCGACGCCGGAAGGCGACCGCTGGGTGGAAGCGCGCGATAGCGATCGGCAGGCGGCAAAACGCTGGTAGCAGAATGTGATACCCTTATTCAGGGGTATCACTTTTAATCAGGAGATCATCATGGACCGATTCCCACGATCCGATTCTATCGTACAGACCCGTTCCGGCCTGCAAACGTATATGGCGCAGGTATATGGCTGGATGACGGTTGGGCTGCTGCTGACCGCATTTATCGCCTGGTATGCGGCGAATACGCCTGCGGTGATGATGTTTGTCTTTTCCAGCAAAATCACCTTCTTTGGCTTGATTATCGCCCAGCTTGCGCTGGTTATTGCGCTGTCGGCAATGGTGCAAAAACTTAGCGCCGGGATGGCGACCACGCTGTTTATGCTCTATTCGGCGCTGACGGGCCTGACGCTGTCGAGCATTTTTATCGTTTATACCTATTCGTCTATCGCCAGCACGTTTGCCGTGACCGGCGGGATGTTTGGCGTGATGAGCCTGTATGGCTACACCACGAAACGCGATCTCAGCGGCTGGGGCAGCATGCTGTTTATGGCGCTGATCGGCATTATTCTGGCATCGTTGGTCAACTTCTGGCTCAAAAGCGAAGCGTTGATGTGGGCGGTGACCTATATCGGGGGGGTTGTCTTTGTCGGTCTGACCGCCTATGACACGCAGAAGCTGAAAAGCATTGGCGAGCAGATTGATGTTCGTGACAGCTCGACGCTGCGGAAATACTCGATTCTCGGCGCGTTAACGCTGTATCTGGACTTCATCAACCTGTTCCTGATGCTGCTGCGTATTTTCGGTAATCGCCGTTAATTGGCGTTGCGCCAGCGGGCGGCGTGAACGCTGTATCCGGCCTACAGGTTAGGCCGGTAATACACCTGATAAGCAGCAAATAACCTGTCACTTCGCTAAGGCTTTCTCGTTTTTCGCCCGCAGCTTCTTTGCCCGACTTTCCAGCAGCAGATAGCAAATCAACGCCAGCAATAGCGGAATAAAATAATAGAGCACACGCCAGGCGAGCAGGGCGGCGATAATGGTGCCTTGCGACGTATGCTCACCCGCCAGCAGCGCCATAAACACGGCCTCCAGAACGCCGATCCCGGCCGGGATATGCACGATCACTCCGGCAATACTGCTCACCAGCAGCACGCCAAGTACAAAGAAATAATTAACGTCTTGCCCCATCAGCAGCCAGATAATGGCGCCCATCACCATCCAGTTAGCGCTGGAAATCCCCATCTGCGCGAGGGCGAATTTCCATGACGGAAGCATCAGCTTTTGGCCTTTAATCGTGATATGACGCCGTTTCGCAAAGGCGCAAAACCACAGGTAGACGGCAATCACCAGCAACAACACAATACCGAGAATGCGCAGCGTATTTTCATCGATATACCAGTGGGCCGGGAGTTGCACGACGCCGAAGGTAAAAATAATTCCGCCCAGCAGAATATAGCCCAGCCAGTTGGTGGTAATGCTCAGCGAAAAAATACGCGTGATGGTGCTCCCCGGTAAGCCGAGGCGGGAGTACAGACGGTAGCGCATACCGATTCCGCCGACCCAAGTGCTTAACGTCAGATTGAAGGCGTAACAGATAAACGACACCAGCATGACCTGCCGCTTCGCCAGCTTGTGGCCGCAGTAAAAGCGTCCCAGCAGATCGTAGCAGCCGTAAAGAAGGTAGCTGACAATCACCAGTCCAACCGCGCTCAACAGCGCAATCCGGTTGTAATCCCGGATCACCGTCCAGACATCTTCCCAGTTGACCTTTCTGGCATAAATGACCAGCAGGACAATCACCGCGATAAAAAACAGCCAGGTGAGGATCTTTTTCGCCAGCCGCCATCGCGGGTGTGATGTTGACATCAGGGCTTCACCCCCGTGTTTTCCGCTTCGACCCGATCCTGCGTTTCCATCGTCGGTTGGGCGGGCGGTTCAACCTGCGCCAGATGCGGCGTGTGCGCCGGTAGCCAACCGACCAGCGCCGGGAAGTGGCGCAGGAAGTGGAACGCCAGCACGCTTTTGCTCAGATTCCACCAGGTGCGCTTCGGCAGCATAGACTCGTCCACCTGCTTGCAATCATTGGCGATAATGGAGTTCAGGTTGTCGCGCAGCGTCTGGTTAAACGTGCGGTCATGAATAATGACGTTTGCTTCAAGGTTAAGCGACAGACTGAGCGGATCGAGGTTGCTGGAGCCGACGGTCGCCCAGTGATCGTCCATCAACGCCACTTTGCCGTGCAGCGGGCGACGGCGATATTCATAGACATGGACGCCGCCTTTCACCAGATAGTTGTACAGCAGACGCGCGCCGACTTTGACGATGGGCATATCGGGTTCCCCCTGGATTACCAGTTTTACCCGCACGCCGCGTCGGGCGGCTTTGCGCATGGCATGCAGCAGGCGATAGCCGGGAAAGAAATAGGCATTGGCGATAATCACTTCACGTTTCGCCTGCGTAAGCATCTTCAGATAGTGACGTTCAATATCGTTGCGATGTTCATCATTATCGCGCCAGATAAACAGCACCTGCGCTTCGCCGGGTTTCCGGTTTTCTTCGGCGCGATGATGGCGTCGCCACCAGCGGCGCGCGGCGCTTTGCCCCGGCAGGTTTTCCAGCTCAAACTGCAAAATATCCTCCACGACCGGCCCTTCGACGCGAACGGCGTAATCCTGTTTGGCTTCCGGGCCGTAATCGGACATATGTTCTGCGGAGTAATTCAGCCCGCCGACAAACGCGACCCGATCGTCAATAACCACGATTTTACGGTGCATACGGCGAAAGAGGTTGGTGCGCATGCCGAACAGGGGAGGACGCGGATCGTAATAGCGGAAGATTATCCCTGCTGCGGTCAGCTCCCCGACAAACGCCTCGCTGAGGTCAGGTGAGCCGTAGCCGTCTAACAGCACTTCCGCTTTTACGCCGCGTCTGGCCGCTTTAAGCAGCGCCGCGTGTAGCTGCTTACCTACGTCATCTTCAAACCAGATGAAGGTTTCCAGGATGATCCTCTGCTGTGCCTGCGCGATGGCGTCAAACACGGCGGGATAGAACTGGTCGCCGTTTTCCAGTAGCTGAATCTGATTGCCTTCACGCCATCCACATTTCATAGATGTATCTCCGCGCTAAGAGGGGCATGGTCAGATAAATGTCGCCAGTTACGCAACGGCAACGCCGCAGGAGAGCTGGCATTGGCATTCTTGACGTATATACGATCGAGTCGCAGTATCGGCAGCCTGACCGGAAAGGTGCGCGCCGGGCGGCCATGTGCGCGGGTGAAAATCTCCTCCAGCCCCGCAGACGCTTTTAACGGATAGTTGGCTTTCTGCCGCCAGTCGTTGAAATCCCCGGCGACCACCACGGGTTCGGATTCGGGAAGGGCGTTAACCCATTCAACCAGCATATCCAGCTGCGCCTGGCGGTGGCCTTCCCGTAAGCCGAGATGCACGCACATTACATGAATTGGCTGAGCCAGCATCGGCGGAACAATACGGCAATACAGCACGCCGCGTTTTTCACTGCCGCCGACGGAGACATCGCGATTTTCATAGTGTTCAATCGGATAGCGCGACAGCACCGCGTTGCCGTGATGCCCTTCCGGGTAGACGGCATTACGACCATAGGCGAAATCGCTCCACATGGTGTCGGCAAGAAATTCGTAATGGGTGGTATCAGGCCAGTTCTCGACGTGCAGCGGATGAACTTCATGCGCGCCCATCACTTCCTGTAGGCAGACAATATCCGCGCTGACGGTTCTGACGGCGTCGCGCAGCTCCGGCAGAATAAAGCGCTTATTAAAGGCGGTAAAACCCTTATGCGTGTTAATTGTGAGCACTTTGAATGAAAAATTTCGCGTTTGTTGGATCATTTTCTTCCTGTCCGCGTCACTATCCTGATTGAAATAGTGTAGTCGTCGTCACAAAAAGATGCGGTCTTACGGAATTTTCCGTAAAGTTCGGTACTCTGAATAATTAGATAAAAATCCTTCAGGAGAAAAAGCCATGAGGTGGCAACAACGTGTTCGTGTCGCAACGGGTCTTAGTTGCTGGCAGATAATGTTGCATTTACTGGTAGTGGCGCTGCTGGTAATGGGCTGGATGAGCGGCGCTTTAGTCCGCGTCGGCCTGGGATTATGCGTGCTTTATGGCGTGACGGTGCTGCTGATGCTGGCGTTACAACGCCACCACGAACAGCGCTGGCGCGACGTTGCGGATGTGCTGGAAGAGCTGACGACCACCTGGTATTTCGGCGCCGCGATGATTGCCCTGTGGCTGCTGTCCCGCGTACTGCACAACAACCTGCTGCTGGCGCTGGCTGGGCTGGCGATCCTTGCCGGGCCTGCTGTGGTTTCGCTGCTGGCGAAGGAGAAAAAGCTACATCACTTTGCGTCTAAACATCGCATACGCCGCTGACCCCGTTGTGGCCGTGATCACCAGTAGCGGCCACAAACTCCCCCAGACGATCTTCAGACTCGCATCTTTCAAATAAATCTGCTTGGTGATGTCCGTAAAATGGCGGATAGGGTTTATCCACGTCAGATTTTGTAGCCATACCGGCATGTTCTCGACCGGAGAAACGTATCCCGATAGCAGGATAGCAGGCATCATAAAGACGAATACGCCGATGAAAGCCTGCTGTTGGGTGGAGCAGAGCGACGAGATTAACAAGCCAAATCCAACCAGCGACAGCCCGTAAATCACCATTGTGAAGTAGAACAGCGCCAGCGAACCGGCAAAGGGGATGTGGTACGCCCAGATGCCAATAGCCAGTACGATCGTGGCCTGAAAAGTGGCGACAATCAGCGCGGGCACCGCTTTACCGATGAAAATTTGCCAGGTGGTGAGAGGGGAAACCAGCAGTTGATCCAGCGTACCCTGTTCACGCTCGCGGGCAACGGAAAGCGAGGTGACGATCATGACGCCTATCGTGGTGATCATGGCGATCAGGGACGGCACCACAAACCACTTATAGTCCAGATTCGGGTTGTACCAGTTGCGTACCACCAGCTCACTGTTGTTGGGCTTGGGTTTGCCCTCTATCAGCTCCTGCTGATAATCCTTGACGATCTGCTGGAGATAATTGGCGGCGATTTGCGCGCTGTTGGAGTTACGGCCATCAAGAATGAGCTGTAGCGGCGCGGGCTGGAGGTTATCCAGGTGACGGGAAAAATCGGCCGGAAAGCGTACCAGCAGCAGCGCTTTTTGCGTGTCGATCGTCGGCTGGATTTCCTGCGGGCTTTTCAGCAGCAGGATATGGGTAAACGCTTTGGCGCGCGCGAACCGTTGCGTCAGCTCGACGGCATGTTTGCCATTATCTTCGTTATAAATGGCAATGGTGGCATTGGTCACTTCCAGCGTGGCGGCAAAGGGAAACAGCAGCACCTGGATCAGCACCGGTAAGATCAGGATCGCGCGGGTCTGCGGCTCGCGTAACAGCGATTGCAGCTCTTTGCGGATTAATGTCCACAGGCGATGAAACATGTTTCTCTCCCTTATGCCATGCCGGATGGCGGCGTAAACGCCTTATCCGGCCTACAAAATATGTGGTCGTAGGCCTGATAAGCGAAGCGCCATCAGACAGAAAATTTAATCCAGCCGGCGTTTGGTCTTCATCCACGTCAGGCCGATAAACATGGCTGCCGAAGCGATTAAAAATAACGTATTAACGATCAACACAATGGGGATGTTCCCCGCCAGAAACAGGCTTTGCAGAGTGCTGACGAAATAGCGCGCCGGAATAATGTAAGTCACCGCGCGGATGACGGCAGGCATACTGTCTATCTGGAAAATAAAGCCTGACAGCATAATCGACGGTAAAAAAGCGGCGTTCAGCGCGACCTGCGCGGCGTTAAACTGGTTACGGGTAATGGTGGAAATCAGCAGTCCCATTCCCAGCGTACTGAGCAGAAACAGGCTGGTGATAAGAAACAGAATCACCAGCGAGCCGCGCCAGGGCACGCCAAGAATAAACACCGACACCAGCATACACAGCAGCATCGCCAGCATGCCGAGGAAGTAGTAGGGGATCAGTTTGCACAGCAACAATTCTGCGCGCGTCACCTCGGTCGAGAGCAGGGCCTCCATCGTCCCGCGTTCCCACTCGCGTGCAACCACCAGCGAAGTGAGAATGGCGCCAATCACCGTCATAATAATGGTGACCGCGCCAGGAATGATAAAGTGCTGGCTGATGGCCGCCGGGTTAAACCAGTAGCGGGTCTGCACGTCGATCAGTGGTTCAAATTCTTCCCCACGATCTTCAGCCCGCTGCATTTGCCAGATCTGCCAGACCCCCTCCACGTAACCCTGCACGAAGTTGGCGGTGTTCGGTTCGCTGCCGTCGGTGATGACCTGTATCGGCGCGGTGTCATTCTCTCGCGCCATCTTTTGCGCAAAATCGACCGGGATCACCACCAGCCCGCGAATGCGCCCGGCCTGCATTTTCTCAATAAGCTCATGGCGGCTATCGCTGATGGTGGCGTCGATATACGGCGAACCGGTCATGGCGTGGGTGAAATCCAGCGCCTCCTCGCTCTGTTGTTCGAGCAGAATGCCGACCCGCAGCTTGCTGGAGTCGAGGTTAATCCCGTAGCCAAAAATAAACAGCAACAGCAGTGGGATCACCACGGCGATCAGCCAGCTACTGGGATCGCGGATAATCTGACGCGTCTCTTTCACGCACAGCGCGCGTACGCGCCGCCAGGAGAGCAGGGCGTTACTCATGAGTATGCTCCTTATCCCAGTCGTGAATGAGCGTGATAAAGGCCTGCTCCATCGTCGGATCCGGCGTGTCGTCGTCTGCCGCCTGCGCTTTCAGATCGTCCGGCGTCCCGCTGGCGATCAGCTTGCCGCGATAAACCAGCCCGATACGGTCGCAGTATTCCGCTTCGTCCATAAAGTGGGTGGTGACCATCACCGTGACCCCTTTTTCTACCATGCTGTTGATGTGCAGCCAGAACTCACGGCGGGTGAGGGGATCGACGCCGGAGGTGGGTTCATCGAGAAACAGAATGTCGGGTTCATGCATCAGCGAACAGGCCAGCGCCAGACGCTGTTTAAAACCGAGCGGCAGCGCATCCGTCGCATGAGAAGCGATGCTTTTCAGGCCGAAGGCTTCGCTCATGCGGGTGATTTTTTCGTTTTGCGCCCGGCCTCGCAGGCCATAAACCCCGGAGAAAAAGCGCAGGTTTTGCTCTACCGTCAGGTTGCCGTACAGGGAAAATTTTTGCGCCATATACCCTAAATGCTGGCGCGCCTTGCCGGAGCTGACTTTCAAATCCATATCCAGCACCAGCGCTTTGCCGGAAGTTGGCACCAGCAAACCGCACATCATCTTGAACGTGGTGGATTTCCCCGCGCCGTTGGGGCCGAGCAGACCGAAGATTTCTCCGCGCTCAACGGCGAAGTTAACGTGGTCGGTGGCGGCGAAGTCGCCGAATTTTTTGGTCAGTTCTTTGGCCTCAATGACCGTCTCACCCGGCGTGCCGTCAACGGTATGCAGGATCGCGCCGAGCGGAGACTCCGACGTACCCGCGCCGCCAAGCAGGTCGATAAAGGCATCTTCAAAGCGCGGCGTGGTGTCGTTAATCGTTATCTCCGGCATCCCTTCGGCCCGGCGGATATCCTCTGCGGTAGCCTCTTTTTTCAGGATCAGCCGTACCGATTTCCCCTGAATCATACCGTCGCTCACCTGCGGCAGTTTCAACGCGCGTTGCAGGAGCTTGCGGTTATTCTCCTGCGGGCTGCTCATTAAGAAACTGCGTCCTGCCATGGTCTGCGTTAGCTTAGTCGGTTCGCCCTGATACAGCAGCTCTCCTTCGTTCATCAGCAGCACGTCGCGACACTGTTCGGCTTCGTCCAGGTATGACGTACTCCACAGGATAAGCATGCCGTCACCCGCCAGTTCATGCACCATTTGCCACAGCTCGCGACGGGAGATGGGGTCAACGCCGACGCCCGGTTCGTCAAGCAGCAGCACTTTCGGCTCGCCGACCAGCGTACAGGCCAGCCCGAGTTTTTGTTTCATCCCGCCCGAGAGCTTGCCTGCCAGCCGTTTGGTGAAGGGGCCGAGGGCGGTAAATTCCAGCAGGCGGGCAAACGTTTTTTGCCGTTCTTCGCCCGTTACGCTACGTAAATCCGCATAGAGATTGAGATTCTCCATCACGGTCAGATCTTCATACAGACCAAATTTTTGCGGCATGTAACCAAGTACCGCATGCAATTCACTGTCGTTTTTGATCGGATCGAACCCGATCACCGACGCGCTGCCGCTATCGGGCTTGAGCAGCCCTGCCAGCATCCGCATCAGCGTGGTTTTGCCTGCGCCATCCGGCCCGACCAGACCCGTGACATAACCGGCGTGGATCGTACAGTCGAGCGGGGCGACCGCCGGTTTTTCCATTCCGGCGAAGCGCTTCACCAGGCCGTTTAACGTAATGACGGCGTCATTCATGCCGCGCCTCGTCGCTGAACGTCAGCGTCACCGGCATTCCCTGGCGCAGCGCATCGTCCGCGTCAGTCACCACAATGCGCAGTCGATAGACCAGGTCTGTGCGCAGATCCGGCGTTTCAACGGTTTTCGGGGTGAATTCAGCGGTCGGCGATACGAAGCCGATTTTGCCGTGGTAAGGCTTGTCAGGGCGGCCATCGGTGTAGAGTAAAATTTCGCGGCCGGGCTGCGCCTGGCTGAGGTTGCGTTCATCCACGTAGGCGCGAACCCATACCGGACGAGTCAGCGACAGCGTCAGCACGGTGCTGCCTGCGTTGAGCATACTGCCGGGCTCTACCGCGCGGGTTAACAGCGTACCGTCAGAGGGGGCGATCAGCGTTGTATCCTGTAAATCGAGTTCTGATTGCGCCAGCTGCGCCTGCGCCTGTTCGAGGCTGGCTTTTGCCTGGGAGATATCCTGCTGGCGGTTACCGGTACGGTACTGGCTCAATTTGTCCTGTGCGGATTTCAGCTGCGCCTGCGCCTGATCGCGGGATGAGCGAGCGTTCTCCAGGTCGTTGGCGGAAATCGTGCGGCTTTTCCACAATCCCTGCTGGCGCTGATAAAAGTTCTGCGCATAGTCAAATGCGGCCTGCGCCTGTTTTACGGCGGCAGCGGCCTGGGCTATCTCTTCATCGCGATACCCTGCGAGCATCAGATCATACTGCGCCTGGGCGACGGAGACGCCTGCTTTAGCCTGCATCAACGCGTTCTCGTACGGGGCTTTATCCAGCACGCCCAATACCTGCCCGGACGTAATGGCGTCGCCTTCGTCAACGGCCAGCGAAGCCAGCCGGCCTCCGACGCGAAAACTCATATTGACGGTGCGAATATCCACATTGCCGTAGAGCGTCAGCCCGTTATCCTGCCGACTCTGATACCACCATGTACCACCGGCAAGCACGGCGACCAGCACCGCGACAGCCAGTGCGATAACGACAGGTTTTTTCATTGCTCCTGACTCCTTTGCGTTAAGCCTTGCAGAATGAGATCGATATGACAGGTGATCGTCTGGTAAATCTGTTCTGTTTTCTCTTCATCAAACGTTGACCAGCCGGTACGCAGCAAAATGGTTTCTTTCCCCAGGCGGAAAGCCAGCACCTCACCCAGCAGCGCGTGCGTGTGGAGAATGGTTTGCGTATCTCCCGGATCGCGGCCGGTATACCCCGCAATCAGGCGCGTCAGATGCGTGTGAAGGGGATTGAGAACCTGATCGTGTACCCGTTGGTAAGCCGCCGTCGGGGAGAGCTGCTCGCGCGAAATAAATTTGCTCAGGTTGACCGTGTCGTCCTGGGTTAACAGCATGATCATATTTTTGCAGGCGCGCAGGATCAGCTCGCGCATTGCGGCGCGATCGGGCTGCGGCTGGGCGAACAGTCGTTCCGCTTCCTCGGCATGAGGGCGAAACTGGGCGCCGATGAAATCGGCTATCCACTGGGCGCAGGCGAGGTATAAATCCTCTTTGGAGCCAAAGTAGTAAGTGATGGCGGCGATATTTTGTCCGGCCTGGGCGGCAATGTCGCGCGTGGTGGCATGGAGGCCGTATTCGCCAAACTGCGCCAGCGCAGCGGCGATAAGCTGGCTTTTGGCCTGTTCGCCTTTCGTCGTCATGGTTGGGGTATTCATCGCGCAACCCAATTCTTAATCAATCGATTGATTAAGATTATGACCGATAATTGTTCTTGTCCAGTGTGGTGGTTTATTTTGTTTTTTCCAGTCACGGGGATAATTTATGCGGTATGTCACAAAAACTGCTACACTCCGCCCCTTCATGACATTGTGGTTTTTGTCATCCCTCTTGTGAGTATCTCCCTGAAAACTACACCGGTAACGGTCGGGGCGGTTCGGAGTAGTTATGTCTTTTGATTCCCTTGGGTTGAATCCTGATATTTTGCGCGCGATTGCCGAGCAGGGTTACCGTGAACCTACCCCTATTCAGCAGCAGGCGATCCCTGCGGTGCTGGAAGGCCGCGACCTGATGGCCAGCGCCCAGACGGGGACGGGTAAAACAGCCGGTTTTACGCTGCCGCTGTTACAACATCTGATCACGCAGCAGCCGCACGCGAAGGGCCGTCGCCCGGTACGCGCGTTGATTCTGACGCCGACCCGTGAGCTGGCGGCACAAATTGGCGAGAACGTCCGGGATTACAGTAAATACCTGAACATTCGCTCTCTGGTCGTGTTTGGCGGCGTCAGCATTAACCCGCAGATGATGAAACTGCGCGGCGGCGTTGACGTGCTGGTGGCAACGCCGGGGCGTTTGCTCGACCTGGAACATCAAAACGCGGTGAAGCTGGATCAGATTGAGATTCTGGTGCTGGATGAAGCTGACCGTATGCTCGACATGGGCTTTATCCACGATATTCGCCGCGTGCTGGCAAAACTGCCGCCGAAGCGCCAGAACCTGCTGTTCTCCGCCACATTCTCCGATGACATTAAAGCGCTTGCTGAAAAGCTGTTGCATAACCCGCTGGAAATTGAAGTGGCGCGCCGTAATACCGCTTCTGAGCAGGTGACCCAGCACGTTCATTTCGTGGATAAAAAACGCAAGCGCGAACTGTTGTCGCAGATGATTGGCAAAGGCAACTGGCAGCAGGTGCTGGTCTTTACCCGTACCAAACACGGCGCCAACCATCTGGCGGAACAGCTGAATAAAGACGGCATTCGCAGTGCGGCGATCCACGGTAATAAATCTCAGGGCGCGCGTACCCGCGCACTGGCTGATTTCAAATCCGGCGATATCCGCGTCCTGGTGGCGACCGACATCGCGGCGCGCGGGCTGGATATCGAAGAGCTGCCGCATGTGGTGAACTATGAGCTGCCAAACGTCCCGGAAGATTACGTCCACCGTATCGGCCGTACCGGTCGTGCCGCCGCGACCGGCGAAGCGTTATCGCTGGTCTGCGTTGATGAACACAAACTGCTGCGCGATATCGAGAAGCTGCTGAAAAAAGAGATCCCGCGCATCACCACGCCGGGTTATGAACCAGACCCGTCAATTAAAGCGGAGCCGATTCAGAACGGTCGCCAGCAGCAGCGTGGCGGCGGTAGTCGCGGCCGAGGTCAGGGACAGGGACAGGGCGGAGCAGGCCGTGCCCAGCAACCGCGTCGCAATGATGGCGGGGCGCCGAAAGCCAAACCGCGCAGCGGAGAAGGTAAGCCAGGCGGCGATAAACCGCGTCCGCCGCGCCGCCCGCGCAGACTGGCGGATTAATTGCGAGCCCGGCCGAAAGGTCGGGCTTTTCTTTTTGCGACCCGCGCCAGAAAGTGCCACAATAGTGGCTGTTTATACAGTATTTCAGGTTTTCTCATGGCATTGACCGCTGCGCTTAAAGCGCAAATCGCCGCCTGGTATAAGGCGCTTCAGGAGCAGATCCCCGACTTTATCCCCCGTGCGCCGCAGCGGCAGATGATCGCCGATGTCGCCAAAACGCTGGCGGGTGAAGAAGGGCGTCATCTGGCGATTGAGGCGCCGACCGGGGTCGGGAAAACCCTCTCTTACCTTATTCCCGGTATTGCCATCGCCCGCGAAGAACAAAAAACGCTGGTGGTGAGCACCGCCAACGTGGCGTTGCAGGATCAGATCTACAGCAAAGATCTCCCGCTGCTGCGCAAAATCATTCCTGACTTGCGGTTTACCGCCGCGTTTGGTCGTGGGCGCTACGTTTGCCCGCGTAATCTGGCGGCGTTGGCCAGCAGCGAACCGAATCAACAGGATCTGCTCGCGTTTCTGGATGACGAACTGACGCCGAATAACCAGGAAGAGCAAAAGCGCTGCGCCAGGCTAAAGGGCGATCTTGACAGCTACAAATGGGACGGGTTGCGCGATCATACCGATATCGCCATTGACGACGCGCTCTGGAAGCGCCTGAGCACCGATAAAGCCAGTTGCCTGAACCGCAATTGCCATTACTACCGCGAATGCCCTTTTTTTGTCGCCCGACGGGAAATTCAGGAAGCTGAAGTGGTGGTGGCGAACCATGCGCTGGTGATGGCGGCGATGGAGAGCGAAGCGGTGCTGCCGGAGCCGAAAAATCTTCTGCTGGTGCTGGACGAAGGCCACCATCTGCCGGATGTCGCGCGCGACGCGCTGGAGATGAGCGCTGAGATCTCCGCCCCCTGGTATCGCCTGCAACTGGATCTGTTCACTAAGCTGGTGGCGACCTGCCTGGAACAGTTCCGCCCGAAAACCACGCCGCCGCTGGCGAATCCTGAGCGCCTGAATGCGCACTGCGAAGAGTTGTACGAGCTGATTGCCTCGCTCAACAACATCCTGAATCTGTATATGCCCGCGACGCAGGACGCTGAGCACCGCTTTGCGATGGGCGAGTTACCGGATGAGATCATGGCGATCTGCCAGCGACTGGCGAAGCTGACGGAAATGCTGCGTGGGCTGGCAGAGCTGTTCCTTAACGATCTCAGCGAGAAAACCGGCTCGCACGATATTGTGCGCCTGCACCGGGTGATTTTGCAGATGAACCGCGCGCTGGGCATGTTTGAGGCGCAAAGCAAGCTCTGGCGGCTGGCGTCGCTGGCGCAGTCTTCCGGTGCGCCGGTCTCGAAGTGGGCCACGCGGGAGGCGCGCGATGGGCAGATACACGTCTGGTTCCACTGTGTGGGCATTCGCGTCAGCGATCAGCTTGAAAGGCTGCTCTGGCGCAGCGTGCCGCATATTATTGTAACGTCGGCGACCCTGCGTTCGCTTAACAGCTTCTCGCGCTTGCAGGAGATGAGCGGCCTGAAGGAGAAAGCGGGCGATCGCTTTGTGGCGCTGGACTCCCCCTTTAATCATGTGGAGCAGGGTAAAATTGTCATTCCGCAAATGCGCTATGAACCGTTGATTGATAACGAAGAGCAGCATATTGCGGAGATGGCGGCCTATTTCCGTCAGGCGCTGGAAAGCAAAAAACACCACGGCATGTTGGTTTTGTTTGCCAGCGGACGGGCGATGCAGCGCTTTCTGGAGCATGTGACCGATTTGCGTCTTTTGCTGCTGGTTCAGGGCGATCAGCCGCGCTATCGCCTGGTGGAACTGCACCGTAAGCGGGTGGCGAACGGCGAGCGCAGCGTGCTGATTGGCCTGCAATCTTTTGCCGAGGGGTTGGATCTGAAAGGCGACCTGCTGACTCAGGTACATATTCACAAGATTGCGTTTCCTCCCATCGACAGCCCGGTGGTGATCACCGAAGGCGAGTGGCTGAAAAGCCTGAATCGCTACCCGTTTGAAGTGCAGAGCCTGCCAAGCGCGTCGTTTAACCTGATTCAGCAGGTGGGCCGTTTGATTCGTAGCCACGGCTGCTGGGGAGAGGTGGTGATTTACGACAAGCGTCTGTTAACCAAAAGCTACGGGCAGCGTTTGCTGAATGCGCTCCCGGTATTTCCGATTGAACGCCCGGAAGTGCCGGAGGTAAAAAAACGCCCGACAAAAGTGGTTGCCGGGCGTAAAAAAAGCATCCGTGCGAAGGGGCGCGCTCCTACTGATAGGTAAATGTGACCTGTATAACGCTATCGAACGAGCCCGCGCTGACGGGCATGGACGTGGCGTAATAGCGGGCGGCTAACGGGAAAGTGGCCGTGTGATCGCTTTGGTTGATCAGCACGTTAAAACTTGCCTGCGGGGCGATGAGAATATTGTCCTGCCGATCGGCCAGCTCCAGCGCAAGCCCTTTCGCGCTGCCGCTGTTAGCAAATTTGGTCGGGTGTACGCTATCGGCCTGTCCGTAAAAAAACGCGTTGGCCAGCGTGAGTGTTTTTGGGCAATGCGTTACTTCCAGGGAAAACGCTTTCCATTCGCCGGTATCGCCTACGTCTTTGAAATCACTGGATGACGCCTGCCCCAAATCGACGGTTAAATCTTTACTGGCGCTGTCCACGGAGCAGGTGTTGGCATAGATGTTACCCACCATTTGCACCTGGATATCATCTGCGCAGGCATATGCCATCAGACCTGCGGCGAGTAAGAAAACCATTTTTTTCATCGCGATCACTTATAGGCCAGCGTAATCGTGGCGACGGTATTTGCCGGGCCTGGCGTAACGTCGTCGCTGATTTGCTCATAGCGGACCTGGAACGGAATATCCAGCGTTTCGTTGGCTTTTGCCTCGCTTTGCGTGTTGACGTAGTTGTCGAAGGTGGCGATATTGCCATCAAACAGCATTCTGACGCCGACGCCGGTCGCCATCCCACTTTGCTGAGTCAGCTTCATCACGCCGGCAAAACCCGATTCGTAGCCATTCGCACTGGTGATCTTCACTTCAGGCTGTACGGTGGAATTACAGTTGACCATAACGTTAAAATTCTGTGCTGGCATCGAGAGGGTGCCTACTCCCATAAAATCACTGATCGGAAAGTCGCCCAGATTGACGGTCAGGTTTTTCGGTAACACGGAGCAGGTTACGGTTTCGAGATCCACATTGCCGGCATAGGCAATGTGGTTAGGACTCCCGATACCTTCGTGACCAAACACGCCAATCCCAAACTCTGTTTGCGCCTGCACCAGTGTACCGGAGGTCACGTCACTGCCGGTTTTCACCAGTTCAAGCGTGACGTTGAAGTTAAATGACTGCTGTCCATCGCTGGATACATAACCGATCGGCGTGCCGCGTGAATCGCACTGTACGCCGCCTGCGCCGCTGATCCGCTGGCCTTGCTCGTTCATCAGCGCGATACCAACGCCGGGCACCCCGGAGTCGTACACCCCTCTCAGGCCTGGTATCTCAGCGCCTGTTCCGTAATAGCAGGAGACAATTTCCAGACCGCTATCAATACTTTGATCGCACTGTCCGGCAACGTGTACGGTTTGCTCTGTTCCTGGAATGGTCTCACCAATCGCCAGCGTCGTCGGTACGGAAACAGATGCCACGTTGATCATTTTGGGCATATCCGGCGTTGTGCAGGCCGCCTTTGCATGCGGCATAAACAAGGCTGCGCTGGCCAAAATCAGGAGGAAAAAACACTGTTTAATCATTTGCATAATGTTGAGTCTGCATGGTGAATCAATGACACTGCGCGGCAGCGTTAATGATGCTGGTTTTATGTCTCTCATCCGTTAGCGTGTACTCTGCGACGCAGTGTTCGCTGGCATCCTGACCCCACGACACGAAGAGCGTTCCGTGCTGAGGTAAACCGGAGAGATAAGTCTGACCGCCGTTGCCAACAATAAACTCGCTGTCTTTATCGTCGGTGGTGACGGTTGCGCCAAAGGGCAGCGGCTTACCGTTTTGCGTGAGCATCATTAAAACCCTGCTGCCCACGCGGGTGTTAAAACTGGCGCGGACTACCGCGCCGCGCGTTGGGGTCACTATTCGCGCGGCATGGGTTACGTCGGCATCGTCTGGCAGTGTTTCTGTGTCCAGGGCAATCGTGTTGTGGCGGTAGGCTGATACAAATGGCACAACGGTATAGCCGCGAAAATCGGTTTTGACGCCGGTCTGATTGGTAATGTGCGTGCCATGTGTTCCCGGTGCTTTTACCAGCGCGATGGTTTCACCGAGCGGTTGCGTCAGAGTGATGCCGTTGGCGTGCGCCACAACGCCGCCTTGCAGACCCACATTAACGCTCCGTTGATGGCTGTCCTGGCTGACGCCGCCGCTCACTTCGCCATAGGTTCCTTTGTAATCGGCATTCATACTGGTTGAGTTGCCGCTTCCGGTATTGCTCACGCCTTCCTGGATATTCCAGTTCAGGTTGTCTTCGGCCAGAGCAGTACCGTTAAGGCCAATGTTTTGCGTGGCGCCGTCTTGACTGTTGTTCAGGTTGTACGTCGCCCAGGTGTTGTGCATCCAGTGGTCGAGTGGAACCGAAACGCTCAGCGCGAACTGGTTGTCATGGGTAACGGACTCACCGTTTTCATCGCTGTCGCTGGTGTTTTTGTTCATGCTGTAACTCAGGCTATAGCTCACGCCATGCCAGCTGTTGTTGTAGCTGAGGCTCATGGAGGTCATATCCTGGCGCTGGCTCCAGTAGGTCTCTTTGACCAGACTCAGCGTAAAAGACCCCCAGCTCTCGCCGAGCGTCTGATCGACAGTGGCTTCGGTACGCGCTCGGCGCTGCTGCGGGGCAGACCAGTCGCTGGCGCGGGTATAGGACTCCATTGTGTCTTCCAGGGTGTAAAAACCCTTACTGTTATAGCGATACCCGGCCAGGGAAAAGTTGGTGCCTGCGCCTGCAAAATCTTTGCTGTAACGCACGCGCCATGACTGCCCCGTGCTGGCCTGCTGCTGTTTCAGCAATGCTTTGGCCCGCGTGACGTCGACAGAAAACGCGCCTAAATCGCCCAGGTTTTTCCCGGTGCCGATCGCCTGCGACTGGTAATGGCGGCTTTGCTGTACGCCGCCATAGGCGGTAAAACCATAAGGTAGACCGTAGATTGCGCTCCCCTGAGCAAATGGAGTTTGCTCGACGTCTTTGTCATAGGCGCGATAGCGACCGGCAGTCACGCTGTAGCGCAGGTTTTTTTCACGCTGCAACACGGGTACGGAGGCGTAGGGCACCACGAAATGGCTTTCGCTGCCGTCCGTCTCTTTGACGGTGACCTGCAAGTCGCCGCTGCTGCCCGTCGGGTAGAGATCGTTAATTTCAAATGCGCCTGGCGCTACGGTGTTCTGATAAATGACGTAGCCGTTCTGACGAACCATCACCAGGGCGTTACTGTGTGCGGTGCCACGGATAATCGGCGCATAGCCTTTTTCGCTATCCGGCAGCATGTCGCTGTCGGAATTGAGTTGTACGCCGGTATAAGGCACGCTGTCGAACACGTCCGCCGGAGAGGCGCTTTGCCCTACCGTGAGATCGCTTTTCATCGCCACGATATCGCGCTGCGCGTAGGTATAAACCGACGAGAATTTCTGCTGTTCGTCATGGCCCGTGACGTTACGATTCCAGGTTGAGTAATTGCGCACGCGCCAGGCGCCGATGTTGAACCCGGGACGCAGGTTGACATACTGGCTGCTGTTATCCTGTTCACCCTGTCGGCGGGCGTCGCTCTGACTGGCGTTGGCGCTGTAGTTCAGTAGACCGGCAGTAATGCCTTCATCGAACGTTTTTGGGTCGATATAACCGCGCGGAATCTGGCCCAGCGCTGACTGGGGAATACTGAGCAATAGCTGCTGGTTGCGTACGCGAAACGTGGCGGAGGCGGCGGGAATGGCGCTTAAATCTGCGCATTTCCCTTGTGCCATGAGCCTCGGAAACGCCTTCGTTTTAATGCCGAGACTCTTTAAATCATCCAGGCTGAAACAGGGCTGGAGTGAACGGTTGCCCTTAACATCTTTCTGTAATTTAAATGTGACATCGCGGGTGTCGACTTTATTATTATCAATAAAGATTGATACCTGGTATTTTCCTGGTGCTTGTCCTGGACCTTTTTCATATACCGATAAATCGGTTTTTTCCTGTCGGGGATTATCAATATCCAGGAGCGCCGGGTTAAAATAATCATCTGCCCGCGTTTGCTGCGCAAAACAGAACACTGCCAGGCCACATAACAGGGGCAGCAGTGTGAATAATTTGCAGGAAAACGGCTTTTTATCGCGGTACATGATTATTTTAGTTGCCTGTGCGCCGTTATCTTAATGGACAGGCTTAGACCAGGTTCGGCTGATGCTGCCGTAATCAGTAATAATGGAATAGGTCACGGTGTTACCGTCAGTATTGGCGGGCAGAGCCATGTGGGTTGCCGTTTCAGGTACTGCCCAGGTCGCTTTACTGATTTTATGACCATTAATCATCACGCTCTGGAAATTCATATAAAACGGCGTCGGGTTATTGACGACCAGATCGTGACCTTCACGATGCCATTCCAGTTTGTCAGCAACCTCTTCTGGCTTACCTTTCACGGAGGATGGGCGATACAATAGTTTAATACGCGTGTTGATCGCGATTTGCAGGGTATTTACCCCCTCAACGTGTTTTGACGATGGAATAGCCTTGATATTCAGCCAGTACAGCGATTCACGATCCTCAGGCAGATTGCCGCCTGTGCGAATAACCCGCAGAACGTTGTCTTCTTTCGCATTCAGGCGAAACAGCGGCGGCGTAATCAGAAAGGGGGTATTGCCCGGATTTTTACTGCCGGAATCGACCCAGGATTGTACCAGATAGTCCGTTGAATCTGGGTTTGAAAGACCAAGCGAGGATTCCTTTTTGTCTCCCTGGTAAACAAGACGGGTGCCGTTAATAATAACGCCAGCATGCGCTGTCGCTGCTACCAGAAAAAGAGTGCTCAGTAAATAACCGTGACGCATAAATATTTCTCAGCATGAATAAAAGATATTAGCCCTGAAGAAAGGGCTAATATCTTCGGATGGATAATATCAGTTATAGATAACGGTAAAGGTAGATACGGAATTTGCCGGGCCGGCCGTAACGGCAGCCTGAGTCTGAATATAACGCGCTGCAAATTCCAGATCGTTTACCGTGCTTCCTGCCGTCAGTGGATATTGACGGGAAGGGGTATATAAGCTGACGGGTTGCTCTGACGAGTCGAGCAACTGAATTGCCACACCGGTAGCCGTCTCCGTGTCTGGCGTTAATGCCAGGGTCGTGCTGTTATCTGTATCCGGCGTACCGCCAAAATTAATGGCGGCAGAGGTCACCGTTTCCGGGCAGTCTTTTAGCTGAATATCGAATTTCGTTGGTGTGCTGGTAGAGCCTGCGCCAGAAAATACGGTTTTAGACACTCTGCCCAACTCGACATTTAGCGGGTTACTTAACCCATTAACGACCTGACAAGCGGAGTCAATGATTTCACCCGTAAAGTTAATCTGACCTTCGCCATTTGTTGCCGCAAATGCGGATGCGGAACATCCTACTGTTGCAGCGATGAATAAACCTAAAGCAACCTTGTTCATCATAAATCCTGGTGTATAAGTGGTGAAAACCAGCCTGGACGTTTTCACCGTGGACCCTCAATAACTCTTCGCCAGATATTTAATCAGATTGTTTACGGATTAGAATCGTGTATAAAAATCACAAATATTTGAACTAATGCTTGCGTTTTAATAATTACTACAAAAACAGGTGATTGATGGCTGAGATAAAAAACTAACGGCAGGGTCTCCAGAGGGGCTATATTGTTAAAAAAATGTCGCAGTGGAGAATGTCATGGATTATCGCAAAATCATCAAAGAGGTCGGTCGGGGTAAAAATCACGCCCGCGACCTGGATCAGGATACCGCGCGCGGCCTGTATACCCATATGTTGAATGGCGATGTGCCCGAACTGGAAATGGGCGGCGTGTTGATCGCGTTGCGTATTAAAGGGGAAGGCGAAGCGGAGATGCTGGGCTTTTATGAAGCCATGCAGAACCACACGATTACGCTTACGCCGCCGGTCGCCAAACCGATGCCGATTGTCATCCCCAGCTACAACGGAGCGCGCAAACAGGCGAACCTGACGCCGTTGCTGGCGATTCTGCTGCATAAACTGGGCTTTCCGGTGGTGGTACATGGCGTAAGCGAAGATCCGACGCGCGTACTGACGGAGACCATTTTCGAACTGATGGGGATTGCGCCGACGCTGCACGCCGGTCAGGCTCAGGCGAAGCTGGATGGACACGAGCCGGTGTTTATTCCTGTTGGTACGCTGTGCCCGCCGCTGGAAAAACAGCTGGCAATGCGCTGGCGGCTGGGCGTGCGTAACAGCGCGCACACGCTGGCGAAGTTAGCGACGCCGTTTGCGGAAGATGCCGCCTTGCGGTTGTCCAGCGTCTCGCACCCGGAGTACGTTCCGCGCGTCGCGAAATTTTTTGCCGACATCGGTGGGCGCGGTTTGCTGATGCACGGCACGGAAGGGGAGGTGTATGCCAATCCACAGCGTTGCCCGCAAATCAGCCTGATCGACCGTTCCGGCGTGCAGGTGCTTCAGGATCGCCAGAGCGAGATGCCCGACGAGCCGGTGCCGCTGCCTGCGGCAAAAGACCCGGAAACCACCGCTCGCTGGATTGAGCGCTGCCTGGCGGGAAGCGAGCCGATCCCGGCTTCCCTGAAAATTCAGATGGCGTGCTGCCTGGTGGCTACGGGAGAAGCGGCGACGTTAACGGAAGGGCTTGCGCGGGTAGCGCAGCATTTTTAAGCGTCAGGCAAAAAAAAAGCCCGTCCAGTGGCGGACGGGCGAACAAGGGTAACACAGGTTCAATGAGGGTTGGAGCAGTGTGTCTGTCGGCAAACAGACGGGTATAACAGAAACGCGTGAAATTATTTGTAGATAACAGCAGTGCCGCTCATTTTGTTGTTGTTGGTTGCGGAAGTGATGCTATAACCGGTTGCGCCGGCAGCTGCCGCTTTCTCAGCCAGTTTCGCTTCCAGTCCATCCAGAGTGGTGGCGCCTTCCGCAGAAACAACACCGATTTTATTCATGCTTTGCGCCTGGGAAGCCGTTACCGGCTCGGCAGCGAAAACGCCAAATGACAGGGTAGACAGAGCGATAGCAGCAACAGCATATTTGATATTTTTCATGATTAATCTCTCGCAGGTTATTCTTGTGTAGTAAGACGTTGTTCCGTCGATGTGATAAGTATCACGGTTTTTTGCGGGAGATAAAATCGAATAGAATTGACGTCATCCATCAAATAATTTGAATGACAAATAACTTATTGATTATTAATAAATTCAAAACATGGATTTACGCTTCTTGCCATTTCACTTTACAGAAGAGAGAGTAACGGCACATTTTGCCACGCAGAAGGTGAAAAAGCATGAGAGTAAAAGAACATGCTTACGCTGTTGTTTTACGTAAAGAAAAGTTAGCGTAACTGGCTATCTTTCGATCCCCTGCGATTATATCCTGAGAATGTTGCGTTATGTAAATCTTTCTCCTGCTGGCAGGCAATGCATAGCCTTACTCCCGGAACGGCTTTACGCCGCGCTTCCGGGATAGGATCGCCGCACTCTTCACATTCATACAGGCTTTCGCCTTGAGGAATTTCGCCGCGAACGCGGGCGACAGCATCTTCAATAGTATTGTTGATTTGTTCATTAACGGCGTCGTCGTTCGCCCACCCGGATGCCATATACCTGTTCCTCCCCCTTTATTCCATACGGTAAGTGTAGTGAATATGGGGTCAAAAATCGTACAGTCAATAGCGCAGAAGCAGGCCGGTATATCAGTCAGCGAAAAACATCAGCGAATGAAAAAGACGGGGGGACGTTTTCCATGCTAAGGAAAACTGCATTCGGTGGGAATGCAGTTACCTGGTAGGGGGTTATTTGTAGATAGTGGCAGTGCCATACATTTGGTTATCGCCACCGGCAGAATTGACGACAAAACCTTTGGCGCCTTGTTCACGCGCTTTTTCTGCCAGTTTATTTTCAAGTTCGCTCAGCGTCGTCGCGCCCGTCGCCGAGACGGTCCCGGCGGGTCTGAGCTGGCCTGCTTCTGAGCTGCTAAGCGGCTGCGCGGCGAATGCACTAAAACTCATGCCAGTGAGCAGAGCAGCAGCCAGTACGGTGAGGCATTTTTTCATAACGGCATCCTCTTAGAAACAACAGGTGGTGCCTCATAAGTTTAGGACGTTGATGACGCAAAATTAACGCAAAAAATTGATTATGATGTGCTTGTTTTTTGAACGATATTTTTTGACGAATATTGACAAATCAATGACATACAGATTGTTGATTTTCCAGGATTTTGTCGCTAAGCCTGCGGAGCGACCCGTGTTCGTCTGCGGTATAAGCGGGCTTTCTCCGTCAGGTTTGTTTACCGCGTTGCGTTATGCGAGTATCTTACGCCGCTGCTAAAAGGAGAATGCCATGTCTGCCCAGAAACCGGGATTGCACCCACGTAATCGCCATCATCATCGTTACGATCTCGCGACGTTATGCCAGGTCACGCCAGAACTGGCGCAATTTCTTACCCGTACGCCTGCGGGTGAGCAAAGCGTTGATTTCGCGAATCCTTTGGCAGTCAAGGCGCTCAATAAAGCGCTGCTGGCGTATTTCTATCAGGTGGCAAACTGGGATATTCCCGAAGGCTTTCTGTGCCCGCCGGTGCCAGGCCGCGCCGATTATATTCACCATCTGGCGGATCTGCTGGGCGAAACCACAGGCGCGATTCCGGCGGATGCGAGCGTGCTGGATGTGGGGACAGGAGCGAACTGCATTTACCCGCTTATCGGCGTGCATGAATACGGCTGGCGCTTTACCGGCAGCGAAGTCCATGCGCAGGCGCTGGCCAGCGCCCAGGTGATCATCAGCGGCAACCCAGGATTAACCCGATCGATTCGTCTGCGTCGGCAGAAAGATCCTGCGGCAATCTTCAACGGCATCATTCATAAGAATGAACAGTATGACGCCACGCTGTGCAATCCGCCGTTCCACGATTCGGCGGCTTCTGCCCGTGCGGGGAGCGAGCGCAAACGTCGCAATCTGGGGCAGGATAAAAACGATGCCCTGAATTTTGGCGGCCAGCAGCAGGAACTCTGGTGCGAAGGCGGGGAAGTGGCGTTTATCAAAACGATGATCGCGGAAAGCCAGGCCTTTGGCCGCCAGGTGATGTGGTTCACCACGTTAGTGTCGCGCGGCGAAAATTTGCCGCCGCTGTACCGCGCGCTGACGGACGTCGGGGCGGTAAAAGTGGTCAAAAAGGAGATGGCCCAGGGGCAAAAGCAGAGTCGCTTTATTGCCTGGACCTTTATGGATGACGATCAGCGTCGCCGCTTTATGGCGCGTAAGCGCTAAAGCGTGGGTTCGCTCGGCGGCAGGGGGTCTGTCGCTGGCGCCTGACTGATCGTCGGTGCGGGCAGTACCTGATACGTTTGCACCGGCGCGCGAACGCCTGCCAGATCGAAATGTTTTTTCACCTGGCTGTCGAGCGCGAAGCGTACCGTCCACTGTTTTAAGGGCAAGGTGGTAAAGGAGACCCGCAGCGTAAAAGCGGTATTGGTCAGCCCGACGATCCCGGAGAATGACGGTTCTCCGATAATCAACCCGCGAATATCTTCCGTCTCCATCACCGCAGCCACCGCGTCCTTCAATGCCTGATTGGCTTTATCCGCATCTTCATGGCGATCCACGTCATAGTTAGCCACGACCGAACCAATGCCGCGCACAAAGTTCGCGAAGGTGGTAATCGAAGACCACGGAATAATGTGGTACGCCCCGGTATCCTGACGCACGCCTACCGAGCGAATCGACATTCGTTCCACCGTACCGGTCAGCGGGCCGATAGTCACCAGATCGCCGGTATTCATCCCGTTTTCAAACTGGATGAATACGCCGGTAATTATATCTTTCACCAGCGTTTGCGAACCGAACGAAATCGCCAGCCCCAGCGCCCCGGCGCCGGCCAGTAAGGGGGCAATGTTCACGCCAATCTCCGACAGCACGATCATGATAGTGATTGTACTGATGATCACCGCCAGGGCGTTACGAAACAGCGTAAGCAGGGTTCGGGTACGCGCGCTGGGTAAGGGGCGGCCGTGAATATCTGACGCCAGGCGGTTCTCAATCAGGCTGGCGAGGATGGTCCATCCGACCGCAGAGAAAAAGAGGATCAGCGCAATGCGGATCAGAATATCGACGGTTTTTTCTCCCGCGCCGTTGTGCAGCCAGTTCCAGAAGTCGAATAACCCCCAGGCGTTGAGCAACAGCATGATCGCCACGCAAACCGTCAAGATTCGCGCGGCTTTCAGGGCGGTTGACAGCCAGCCGTTCAGCCGTTTTTGCAGCTCAGGATAGTTGCGCTGCGTAGGGGGCGACAGCGTAATGGTTTTGGCTATCCAGCGTGAGAACATGCCGGAAACAAACGCGGCGACACCGATAATGAGCAGGCTGCGTACCGTCGCGCCCATCATAAACTTCAGGCTGTTGCCCGGGTCGAACAATGAGAAGAAAAACAGCACGATAAAATAGGCGCTGGCCAGCCAGTGCCACACCAGCGCGAAGGCGCGAATAAACAGACTGAAAAAGGCCAGCGACCGTTCCGCGAGATTCAGCAGATGTTGGGTGATCTCTTTTTTGTTTTTGAAGATCAGATACAGCGCCCACAGTGTAATGCACAGCATGATGATGACGTTCGCCATCGCGCCGACCTGGACGTTGACCTGGTTGGAGATAATCGGCACGGCGACGATCAGACCATAGCCGATCAGGCTACTGAGCGAACTCAGACGGCGATTCCAGTAGCGCGCGCTGGCGTCCTGAATCGTGAACGGACGCAACTCCGCTACGTTAGGGCAAAAGATCAGACGCAGAATGGCTTTGAAAAACTCAATCAGGGCAAACGCGTTCAGGAACAGACTTTGTTGAAAGGCGATGGTTCGGCTGCCGGCGTTCATTCTGTCGCTCAGTATCTGCCCGACAAACAGGGTCAGCGCCAGCAGGAGCAGATCGATGATAAATGCGCCGATAATCATTGCGGGAAGCTGTAGCCAGTTGCTGCGGTCACGATTTTTTGCGCGCGCCCACTGACCCATTTTGCGATACAGCGGCAGCGCGCAAAGCCGTATCAGCCAGTAAAAGACAAACACCGAGGCCGCCAGCATCAGGAAGTGGGTCAGGGCATTGGTAAATGTCTGCGTGTTAAACGGCTTATGCGGCGAGTCGGTGATGTTACGATAAAGCTGGGCAAAGCGCCCGGAGAGGGCTTCTCCGTAACGCCGGCTGATGTCGGTTACGTTCTCCAGCACCGTTTTTTCTTCCGTAACCGTGGGCGGCGTTATCGTAGGGACGGGCTCTGGCGGCGGCGTGGCGGCGACTTTTCGTAGCTGGTCGATGAGTTCCTTGCGAGAGGTCTCGTTCTCCAGCACATCCGCCAGCGCTGCGTAGGCGGCTTTCTTTTGTTCGACATCGGGTTCAGCCGCAGGCGCGGCCTCCTGACTGCCTGAGGCGTCCGTTGTGACGCCGGGGATCGCGACCGCATGCGCGGGGGCGCCCAGCAGTAAAAAGAGGATGAACAGGATCCGCCGCATGACTCCTCCTGTGAGAAATATAAGCAAAAAGATAAGTATAGATGCTTAAAGGGGAGGGATTTGAAATGGGAGGATTCCGGGGAAACCCTCCCTTCCGGGCGGAAGGGAGGGGCGTGCCTCAGGAAACGTGCTGCAAGAACTCCTGCAAACGCTGGCTGGGCGGATTTTCAATCAGGGTTTGCGGATTACCGTCTTCCGCAATGCGCCCTTTGTCGATGAAGATCAGACGGGAGGCCACTTTCTCGGCAAAGCCGATTTCGTGGGTCACAATGACCATTGTCATCCCTTCTTCCGCCAGATCCTGCATGACTTTCAGCACTTCGTGACGCAGTTCCGGGTCCAGCGCGGAGGTCGGTTCGTCAAACAGCATCATTTTCGGCTTCACTGCCAGCGCGCGGGCAATCGCCACACGCTGCTGCTGACCACCGGAAAGTTCGGAAGGGTAGTGATGCGCACGCTCTGCCAGCCCGACTTTCGCTAATAACTCTTTGGCCTGCTTTTCGGCATCTTCTTTCTTCGCGCCGCGCACGCGCAGCGGCCCGAACATGACGTTTTCCAGCGCCGTCAGATGCGGGAAGAGATAGAACTGCTGGAACACCATGCCGGCTTCCTGACGGATTAACCGCTCATCCACCTTCGGATCGTTCACTTTCAGACCATCAACAATCAACTCGCCGGACGTGATCTCTTCCAGTTTGTTGATGCAGCGCAGCAGAGTGGACTTCCCGGAGCCGGATGGCCCGATGATGACCACCACTTCACCCTGTTTGATGTTCAGATCAATATTGTGCAGCACCTGGGTTGGCCCAAAATGCTTGGAGACGTTTTTAAATTCAATCACAGGATTTTCATCCTTCTTTCCAGACGACGCAGAATGAAGCTCAGCACCAGAGTAATGATCAGATAGAACACCGCAACGGCACTCCAGATTTCCAGCGCGCGGAAGTTACCGGCGATGATTTCCTGCCCCTGACGAGTCAGTTCAGCGACGCCGATAACAATAAACAGCGAGGTATCTTTGATGCTGATAATCCACTGATTACCGAGCGGCGGCAGCATACGGCGCAGCGCGAGCGGTAAAATAACGTGGCGAATGGTTTCGCCGCGAGACAGTCCTAACGCCAGGCCCGCTTCGCGAAAACCTTTGTGGATAGACAGCACCGCACCGCGCGTGATTTCTGCAATGTACGCGCCCGAGTTAATCATGATGGTAACAACGGCGGCGCTGAAGGGATCAATTCGCAGATCGTTAAACGCCATCGGCAACGCGAAGTAGATAAACATCACCTGCACAACGATAGGCGTACCGCGAATCACTTCGATAAAGACCAGCGCAACGTGGTTGGCGATCCAACCACCAAAGGTGCGCGCAAAACCCGCAAGCAGCCCGATGACCAGGCCGCCAGCCAGACCAAGGATTGAAATCCACAGGGTCATTTTGGCGCCTTCAATCAACAGCGGGATGGCGGGCCAGATGGCACTCCAGTCAAACTCCATAAATTGTTCCTGTTACCGTGGTGAAAGTACTCAAAGGCCTGTACGCCCGGTAAGCGCAAGCGCCACCGGGCGTAACGAGCTAAAATACAGCGTTATTATTTAGGTTCAGTACCGAACCATTTTTTGTAGATTTCGTTATAGGTGCCGTTTTCACGCAGCGTTTTCAGCGCGCCGTTCACTTTCTCACGCAGTTCGTCGCTGCCTTTCGGGAAGGCGATGCCGTATTGCTGCGCTTCCAGAGACTCACCTACCGCTTTGAACTGACCATTGCCCGCGGTTTTGATGAAATAGAGGATGTTTGGCGTATCGTGCAGAACGGCGTCTGCGCGGTTGGTGCCCAGTTCCATGTAGGCGTTATCGATGTTCGGGAACTGACGCAGATCTTTGGTTTTGATGTTCGCTTTCGCGTAATCGACAGAACCGGTACCGCTCTTCACCGCAACCACTTTGCCGTCGAGGTCTTTCACGCTTTTCACATCGTTGTTATTGGCTTTCACCATGACCAACAGACCGCTTTTGTAATAGCCGTCAGAGAAGTCGATCGCTTTTTTACGTTCGTCGGTGATCGTGATGCCTGCCAGCGCCAGGTCGACGTTTTTGGTTTGCAACGCCGGGATGATGCCGCTGAAATCCATCGGTTTCAGGGTGTAGTCCAGATTCAGCTCTTTCGCGACAGCGGCCCACAGATCCACATCAAAGCCAACGTATTTGTCGCCCTGTTTGAATTCAAACGGAACGAACGCCGTGTCGGTTGCCACGACGAGTTTCTTATCCGCGGCGTGAGAAGACACCGCAAAAGCCAGGGTAAGTGCAGCCAGTGAAACTTTTAATACAGACTTCATAGCATTTCCTTTTATATCCACGGGGCGATCCCCTGCGAGAACATATGGCGTAATGAAAGAATCGTGCCAATTATGCAACTCATTGTTTTAAAAAGAAGGCGTTTCATTTTAATGCACAATAAGCGTGGCAAAACTGACGGATTGCACCGTTTTGGGGCACTGATTTAGTGCAGACCGAATCAGGTGCAAACGGTATGACTATTTAGCGCAAAAATTGTTGCTAAAACAATCTCTCGTTAACGATTGTGTGAGGTGATTATTACAAATATTTTACTTTACGGCAGGGCGGAAGAAATTTGATGCACTATAAAAGTGCAAAACCCCCGCCGAAGCGAGGGTTCATAGGTCTTACTTATCATGCTGCTTATTCGATGTTGGCTTCGATGAACCACAGGAATTTATCGAGGTCGCGGGAAGCAGCGGTAAAGATATCAGCAGTGTCTTCGTCTTTGGCTTCGCTGATGGCTTTACGAACATCATTGGCGACAACAGAGTAACGATCCGCCAGCTCTTTCAGGTGATCCTGAACGCTATGGATATCCAGCGGATAGCTTTTCAGCGGTGTTTTGCTGTTAATCACTTGCGTTGTCCCTAATGCCACGCCACCCAGCTGTACGGCACGTTCTGCCATGGTATCAAGGTGGTCGGTCAGCGCTGTACGGAAGCCATCCAGCATCTCATGTACGGCAATAAAGTTAGCACCGCGCATATTCCAGTGAGCCTGCTTAGTGATCAGTGACAGGTCAATGAACTGGATCACCTGACGATTCAGCAACTCAACCGTCGCTTTCTTATCGCTGTCTGATACATCGTTGCGGGTATAAAGCAGATTAGACGCTTTCGTTTTTACCAGTTTAGCGGTACTCATAATCTCATATCCTCTTGATGTTTTGTGTCCCAGGTAATTAACGAAACTAAGTATAGCACCGGTTTTTCATTTTGCTTTTCTGTCTGTGCCTATCACTTTAATAGCGCAGAAAGTGTTTAATATTGAAAATGATTAAAAATCAGTATGTTATTAAATTAAGTGTCAGCATGTTAATAATTCTCATTCACTATGAGCGATAAACATAAATAGGTTTGCAGGTAGCAGAAAAATAGCGGAGATAATAATAATGAGAAGGATAAAAGCAATATTCTGCATGATTATGCAAATCATGCAGAATTGTAACGTTAATTAATGTCGACTTGCTGAATTTTCGTTTCTCGCCGGATGGTGAGCGTGGACCCCATCGAGGCGGCAATGATGGCGGCCAGGGCCAGAAGCTGCACCAGCGTCAGCGTTTCTCCCAGGAAAATCATCCCCGAAACGGCAGCCAGCGCGGGCTCCATGCTCATCAGCGTCCCAAACGTTCGCGTGGGCAGTCGCGTCAGCGCGATCATTTCCAGCGAGTAGGGCAGCGCCGTTGACAGCACGGCGACAGCCAGACCCAGCGGGAGAATCGACCAGTGCCATAGTGCTTCTCCCGCCTGTAGCGCGCCAACCGGAACGAAAACGATCGCCGCAATGAGCGAGCCTACCGCCACGGTCGCGGGGCCGTGTTCTTCACCCGCCCGCTGCCCGGTCAGAATATAGATAGCCCAGCAGGCGCCTGCGCCGAGCGCCAGCGCGGCACCCGTTAAATCAACATGCGATACGCCTTGACCAAGCGGTAACAGGAACCAGAGTCCAAGCACGGCCAGCACAACCCAGATGAAATCGACAGGCCGTCTGGACGAGAACAGCGCGACCGCCAGCGGCCCGGTGAACTCCAGCGCAACGGCGATGCCGAGCGGCACCGTCTGAATCGACAGGTAAAACAGGTAGTTCATCCCGCCAAGCGACAGACCGTAAAACAGGAGCGGCAGCCGCTGTTCTCTGGCAAAGCGCAGACGCCAGGGCTTAAAGAACGCAATCAGGATTAGCGTGCCTAATGCCAGACGCAGTGCGGTAACGCCCGGCGCCCCGACGAGAGGGAACAGCGATTTCGCCAGCGAGGCTCCGCTCTGAATAGAGGACATCGCAATGAGCAAAACCAAAATAGGCAGCCAGACTGGCTTACGTGACGACCTCGGCATCCTTTCTCCTGTCAATTAATGTCAATAGAAGTAAAAAAGGCAGTGTAATAGAAATAACCTCTGACGGTTGAGTATTCGTTGAAAAAAAATCCCGGAGAATCCGTAAAATATCGATGAATTGATGGATTAATAAACTGCGTAATTAGGAATTATCTGGATGAATGTACCATATTGTGCGCGTAATAATGGTGCGCTTCACCGGAAAAGTGATGTTATTTGAAAGAGATAGCGGGTTATGGAAATGTTCTGTTACACGAAAAGACCCGTTAGACATCGCGAATCGCAAAGAGTTTCTCATCAATTTTTGATATATTTATAACTTAGGATTTACTTGAAGCACATTTGAGGTGGTTATGAAAAAAATTGCATGTCTTTCAGCACTGGCCGCTGTTCTGGCTATTTCCGCAGGTACTGCTGTAGCTGCTACTTCTACCGTTACGGGTGGTTACGCTCAGAGCGATGCTCAGGGCGCAGCGAACAAAATGAACGGTTTTAACCTGAAGTATCGCTACGAGCAGGACAACAACCCGCTGGGCGTAATCGGTTCCTTCACCTACACAGAAAAAGATCGTACTAACGGTGCTGGCGATTACAACAAAACTCAGTACTACGGCCTCACCGCCGGTCCTGCTTACCGTCTGAACGACTGGGCAAGCATCTACGGTGTTGTTGGTGTGGGTTACGGTAAATTCCAGACTGCTGCCACTCCGGCTGACAAACACGACACCAGCGACTACGGTTTCTCCTACGGTGCCGGTTTGCAGTTCAACCCGATCGAAAACGTTGCGCTGGACTTCTCCTATGAGCAGAGCCGTATCCGTAACGTGGACGTCGGCACCTGGATCGCCGGTGTTGGTTACCGCTTCTAATCACTTCGGTGATATGAAAAATCCGCCCCTCGGGGCGGATTTTTTTTGTCTGATGTGTAGGCCGGATAAGGTATTTATGCCGCCATCCGGCAATGCCTGATGGCGACGCTGAGGCGTCTTATCAGGCCTACAGCATTATCCGGCCTACAGGTTAGCGCTGTTTGGTACTAAAAATATCCGTACCCAGATGGTTGTAATCCACCTTCTGCAACTTGAAGTTGGTGATGAAGACCTGCCCGGCTTTCTGCTCAGAGATAAAACGGTATTTGGTTTTAATCTCTTTCGCGCTGATCCCCGTCCATTGCGAGAAAAAGCCTAAGAAATCATTTGCCGAGCGGCGCGCTTTAATCACGCGATGCGCTTTGTCATCGCTGGAAAGCACCATAAACGGCACCTGAAAATTCTGCTGATACCTGTCGTCATGCGCCAGATACTGCACCTCTTTCCCGCGCTCTTTAAATGCGAGACCATGATCCGAGAAGTAGACCATAGAGAAGCTGTCGCCGCTGTTACGCAACTGCGCGTACAGTTTTCCCAGCAGCGCGTCCGTTTGGGTCATGGTGTACAGGTAGCAAGAGGTCTCTTTCGACTGCACGAAAACGTCGTATTTTCCCTGCGTGCGATCGCAGGCCTGCGGGTGCGAGCCCATCAGGTGCAGCACAATTAACTGCGGCTGCGTGCGTTCTGTCTCCAGTACCTGAGCGGTCATTTTTAACAGCGCATCGTCACGCGTATTCTTGTCGGCTTCGAAGTCTCCGCTTTTCAGGAAGTGCGCTTCATCGGCACGTTTCGCGATACTGGCGATAGCCGTATCGTATTCGCCGATTTGCCCCTGATTCGAGAACCACCAGGTCTGGAAACCGGCACGGTTGGCCAGCGTCACGAAGTTATCCTGGAATTGCGGCTTGTTGTCGACCACGCGGTTGAGCGTTAAACCGAGCGATTTTTGCGTTGAGCCGCTGGCGGCAACGTAATCCATGAAAAAATAACCGTTGGCGGTACTGGCGAACGGGGTGTTATCCCAGTGACCGCCGAATGCGCCCATTGCGTCACGCCGCGCGCTTTCACCGATCACCACCACGTAGGTATGGTATTGGGGCTTAACCGCAGTGACCGTCCAGGTATCTTTCATCCCGGACAGCTTCGCCATCCGCTCTTGCTCCTCAATCACCTCATTGTTGTTGACGATGACATCCTTCACGAAGCGAAAAACCGGGTAGCCGGTGTCTTTTAATTTAAACACGCCGCCCCACGCCAGGTTTTGCACCGGCGCGACAAAAAAGGCGATGACGCTGAACAGCAGACACACGCTGTCCACAATGCGCCAGGCTTTTTTCTCCGCCTCTTGCTTACGGCGAACGGCAATCACGCCCAGCGCAAAGATAAAGAGGCCTACCAGATAGTTGTACCACGGGAAGATGGTCAGGATTTCGGTGGACTCTTCCACATTGGTCGAATGCAGCGCCAGCAGCGTATTAAAGTTTGGCGAGCCGTAGGCCTGGCCGAACGGGAAATACATGGCGGCGATCAGCGAGCATAGCCCGATCAACACCTTTTGCGCGCGCGGCGAGGTGCGCCAGAGCAACAGCAATAGGCAGGTAAAGGCCGCTGTATAGAACAGGCTAAACGGGTAGCCCGACGCGAGGTTAATCAGCAGCGACTGTAAAAAGTAGAAGCCAGTCCACGGGCTAATGGCCCTGCTGCGGGCAATAAGCGAGTCTTTGAGGGTTAAATTCATATGCCACTATTGCAAAAACGCCATGTGCTCACCCTGGCGTTAAGGGTCAATACCTGCCGGAAAGTGCGTGAAGAGGGGATGGGGTCCGCATCTGCGAGCCGCAATATATGCAGGGCTGCGCAACGATAGAGCGTGTGTATAAGAAGGTCAACTACTACAAGGAAAATGTTTTGCGAAGGGGGCAGCAAAACCGACAAAAAGAAAGGGTATTGAGATAAAACACAGCGCAGAGCGTGCCTTGATGGCCGCGAAGATGGCGTCAAAATGGAGCGGCGTACCGCGACGCCGCGTTATTTTGACGAGGGCTGATCCTGCTCGGGTTTGCCGTTGATCATGTCACACAGCATGGACAGCAGCATTAACCGTACTTTAAAGGGAGAGTGGCTAAACACGCGCATACACCTCTTAAATTCGTTCATAGAAACCTCCTGACTTTACGATCCCATCGATCCGTGAGGGATGCCTGCATTACATACAGATATAGCACAGGCTATATTATATAGCTATTGCTAAAACGTTAAATTTTTGAGCCTGTGCAACTCTGGTTTACAATGGGCCCACTCCAGCCAGATGCAATTAACGCGTCACAGTAACGAGGAAGCAGAATGAGTCGTCGCGCAGGTACGCCAACAACAAAAAAAGTGACGCAATTAGTGAATGTCGAAGAACACGTCGAAGGGTTCCGCCAGGTCAGGGAAGCGCATCGCCGTGAACTGATTGATGACTACGTTGAGCTGATTTCTGATTTAATTATCGAGGTCGGTGAAGCGCGTCAGGTTGATATGGCGGCGCGACTTGGCGTTTCCCAGCCGACGGTCGCCAAGATGCTCAAGCGTCTGGCGTCGGTAGGGCTTATCGAAATGATCCCCTGGCGCGGGGTATTCCTGACCGCAGAAGGCGAGAAGCTGGCGCAGGAAAGCCGTGAACGCCACCAGATCGTGGAAAACTTTTTACTGGTGCTGGGCGTCAGCCCGGAAATCGCACGCCGCGATGCGGAAGGGATGGAGCACCATGTAAGCCAGGAAACGCTTGAGGCTTTCCGCCTGTTTACACAAAAGCACGGAACGCCTTCTGAATGAGTTTTCCTTTTCTGCGGGCATTAAGACGCGATCGTTTCCTGCTGTTATTACTCCTTGTCGGGGCCGGACTCAGTCTGTTCGTCCCGTTTACTCCCCGCACCTGGCCGGGTGCAATTGACTGGCACACCATTATTACGCTGAGCGGTTTGATGCTGCTGACCAAAGGCGTTGAGCTGAGCGGATATTTTGATGTGCTGGGCCGCAGAATGGTTCGTCGTTTTAAAACGGAACGCCGTCTGGCAATGTTTATGGTGCTGGCGGCGGCGGTGCTGTCAACGTTCCTGACCAACGATGTGGCGCTGTTTATCGTCGTTCCGCTGACTATTACCCTGAAAAGACTGTGTGCGATTCCGGTAAACCGGCTGATTATCTTTGAGGCGCTGGCGGTCAACGCCGGTTCGCTGCTCACGCCGATTGGCAATCCGCAAAATATTTTGTTGTGGGGGCGTTCTGGTCTCTCATTTGCGGCTTTTGTCTGGCAGATGGCGCCGCTTGCCGCCGTGATGATGCTGACGCTGTTGGTGCTGTGCGGCCTTTGTTTTCCGGGGAAGGCGTTGCAGTACCATACCGGTACGCGCGCCCCTGAGTGGCAACCGCGCCTGGTGTGGAGCTGCCTTGGGTTGTATATCGTGTTTCTGACCGCGCTTGAACTGAAGCAGGAACTCTGGGGGCTGGCGATTGTGGCGGCAGGGTTCATCGTCCTGGCGCGCCGCGTGGTACTGAGCGTCGACTGGACGTTGCTGCTGGTGTTTATGGCGATGTTTATCGACGTGCATTTATTGATACAGCTACCGGTGTTACAGGGCGTACTGCGCCATGTTGAAACGCTCTCTGCGCCGGGGCTTTGGCTGACTGCGCTCGGTCTGTCGCAGTTTATCAGCAATGTGCCCGCCACGATTTTATTGCTCAACTACGTTCCGCCGACCGCGTTGCTGGCCTGGGCGGTCAATATCGGTGGTTTTGGTTTGCTACCGGGATCGCTGGCGAATCTGATTGCATTGCGGATGGCAAATGATCGGCGTATCTGGTGGCGGTTTCATTGGTATTCGTTGCCGATGCTGCTCTGGGCGGCGCTGGTGGGATATGGATTGTTGTTGCTGAAGTGATGGCCCGATGGCGCTACGCTTATCGGGCCGACGCGGTAGGCCAGGTAAGGCGAGAGTCGCCACCCGGCACATTGCTCTGATCAGTTCAGACGGACCGGCATACCGGAACGGTTCTGAACGGCCTGCTCAACCACAGACTGATCGACATCAGGTTGGCTGGTGACGCTCTGAACGCTTTTGTTCAGGTTAATCGGTACGATCTCGCCGCCTTCGAACTGCGCTTCCGTGGTAGACAGAGGGTTATGGACTTCAATGTAACGGCTGCCATCTGGCTCAGTGGTCGCTTTCACCGGCTCGTCGATAAACTGTACGCGGGTGCCGACCGGCACATTTTCAAACAGGAACTTGATGTCGTCGTTACGCAGACGGACGCAGCCGTGGCTGACGCGCAGGCCGATACCGAAGTTGGCGTTGGTGCCATGAATCGCATACAGACGACCAATGTACAGCGCGTACAGACCCATCGGGTTATCCGGGCCAGCCGGCACGACGGCTGGCAGCGGTTCGCCCGCCGCGCGGTATTCGGCATGCATTTTCGCCGTCGGCGTCCAGGTCGGGCCTGCTTTCTTACGCTCAACTTTCGTTGTCCAGTTGATTGGCGTGTCTTTCCCTAACTGACCGATACCAATCGGCAGGACGATCACCGTGTTGGTGCCTTTCGGGTAGTAGTACAGACGCATTTCCGCACTGTTAATGACAATGCCTTCATGCACGGTGTCCGGCAGGATCAACTGCTGAGGAATGTTCAGCACCGTACCGCCTTTTGGCAGGAAGGTATCAACACCCGGGTTCGCTTCCAGCATGTTAGACAGCCCCATCTGGTATTCAGCCGCAAAATACTCCAGCGGTTGGGTATTGCCTTCCGGGATAGTGATCACCTGGTTTTGACCAACGACGCGACTGCCATCGGTCGGTAAAGGATAAGTCACCGCTGAGGCGGTGCTGCAAAAGCCAACTACAGCGAGGGCCGCCGCGAAAAACGTTGTTAATTTCATATTCATGTTATGCGAGATTCAGTGCCTGGCAGGCTATTGGGTTGAGAATTCTGTCATGTTGGGAGCGCATTATATGTGCATTCCCGTTAAGTGGGAATTCAGATGTGTACGAAATCACATTTTTTTCCCGTGAGGACAATTTTAGCGGCTTACCGTGAGGCGCGATCTTATTTAAGACTTGTGGCATAATAAGCGGTTTGTCACATATTTTTCAGGATACGCCAGTGTTAGTTTCCAGCAACGTCACCATGCAGTTCGGCAGCAAGCCGCTGTTTGAAAATATTTCCGTCAAATTTGGCGGCGGCAACCGTTACGGCCTGATTGGCGCCAACGGTAGCGGTAAATCCACCTTTATGAAAATCCTCGGCGGCGATCTCGAACCGACGCTGGGCAACGTCTCTCTCGATCCGAACGAGCGTATCGGTAAGCTGCGCCAGGATCAGTTTGCCTTCGAAGAGTTCAGCGTACTCGACACAGTGATCATGGGGCATGTTGAGCTGTGGGAAGTGAAACAGGAACGCGACCGCATCTACGCGCTGCCGGAAATGAGCGAAGAAGATGGCTATAAAGTGGCCGATCTGGAAGTGAAATACGGCGAAATGGATGGTTACTCTGCCGAAGCGCGCGCGGGCGAACTGCTGCTGGGCGTGGGGATTCCGGTTGAGCAGCACTACGGCCCGATGAGCGAAGTCGCGCCTGGCTGGAAGCTGCGTGTCCTGCTGGCGCAGGCGCTGTTTTCCGACCCCGATATCCTGCTGCTTGATGAACCGACCAACAACCTCGACATCGACACGATCCGTTGGCTGGAGCAGGTACTGAACGAACGTGACAGCACCATGATCATCATTTCGCACGACCGTCACTTCCTGAATATGGTGTGTACGCATATGGCGGATCTGGATTACGGCGAACTGCGCATTTACCCGGGTAACTACGACGAGTATATGACTGCCGCCACCCAGGCGCGTGAACGTCTGCTGGCCGATAACGCCAAGAAAAAGGCGCAGATTGCAGACCTGCAATCTTTCGTCAGCCGCTTTAGCGCTAACGCGTCTAAGTCTCGCCAGGCAACGTCTCGTGCCCGTCAGATTGATAAAATTAAGCTTGATGAGGTGAAGGCCTCCAGCCGTCAGAACCCGTTCATCCGTTTTGAACAGGATAAGAAGCTGTTCCGTAACGCGCTGGAAGTGGAAGCGCTCGCGAAAGGCTTTGATAACGGCCCGCTGTTCAAGGGCGTCAATCTGCTGCTGGAAGTGGGCGAAAAGCTTGCGGTACTCGGGACTAACGGCGTGGGTAAATCCACGTTGCTGAAAACGCTGGTGGGCGATCTGGCGCCGGATAACGGCACCGTGAAATGGTCAGAGAACGCGCGCATTGGGTATTACGCGCAGGATCACGAATATGAGTTCGAAAATGACCTGACGGTGTTTGAATGGATGAGTCAGTGGAAGCAGGAAGGCGATGACGAGCAGGCTGTACGCAGCATTCTTGGCCGTCTGTTGTTCAGCCAGGACGATATCAGAAAACCGGCGAAGGTGCTTTCCGGTGGTGAAAAAGGGCGTATGTTGTTCGGTAAGCTGATGATGCAGAAACCGAATATCCTGGTGATGGACGAACCGACCAACCACCTGGATATGGAATCGATCGAATCGCTGAACATGGCGCTGGAGATGTATCAGGGCACCCTGATTTTCGTTTCTCACGACCGTGAGTTTGTTAGCTCGCTGGCGACGCGCGTGCTGGAAATTACGCCGCAGCGTGTGGTGGACTTCAGCGGCAACTACGAAGATTATCTGCGTAGTAAAGGGATCGACGGCTAAAAAAAAGCCCGGTGGCGCTACGCTTACCGGGCCTACGCTACAGTTTGTAGGCCGGGTAAGGCGAAGCCGCCACCCGGCAATCAACAACTCACTACAACACCCACTCACTCCCTTCAACGCCGTTCACCCGCAGCGTACGTTTTTCCCCCGCCGGTAACGATACCTTCAACGCGTTCCATGCCGGACGATAGTCGCCACGCGCGTTGATCCTCAGGTTGACGGTCGCCCCATCGCACACCATCTCCCATTCCACCCACAGGGCATTGCCCGTCTGATAACCCCAGCTTTCGCCATCGTCTTCAAACAGCAGACCGGACGTTGTCCCCACGCCTTTGACCGGGAACAGTTTCAGCTCGCGGGTATCGTCGCGTTCAGCGCTGACATGGGTGATCCGTTCGCTCAGCGGCAGACCTGCACCGGCGCGTACCAGCAGCGGCAGTTTTTCCAGCGGCGCGTTCAGCGTGATCCACTGGCCGCCAGAGAACCATTCGTGGCTATCGAAATCGTACCAGCCGGTTTCGTTATCCGGCAGCCAGACGCGGCGTTCACGTTGACCGGGTTCCACCACGCTTGCCACCAGAATATCGCGGCCAAGCAGGAAGTCGTCGCACTCTGCGAAGGTTTGCGCGTCGTGCTCGTGGTCGAGGAAAGTGGGGCGCAGCATCGGCTCGTCGTCGGCGTGCGCCTGCCACAGCAGCGTGTAGAAGTAGGGCAGCAGACGGTAACGTAGCTCAATCGCGCTACGAATCGCCGGCGTTACGCCCGGGTACATCCACGGCTCATTCACCGTATGATCGTCATTCCATGAGTGGATGGTAAAGCGAGGGTGCATCACGCCGTTCTGTACCCAACGCACGAACAGCTCCGCATCCGGTTTATCGCCAGAGAAACCGCCGACGTCGTGACCCACGTTATACAGCCCGGACAGACTCATCCCCAGCCCCATGCGGGTGTTGTAGCGCAGGGTATCCCAGCTGGTGCGGTTATCGCCGCTCCAGGTTTGCACGTAACGCTGCATCCCGGCGCAGCCGGAACGGGAGATCAGGTACGGGCGTTTTTCCGGCGCAAAGCGCTGCTGCGCTTCCAGCGAGGCGCGCATCATCAACAGCGGCATGACCGGGCGAATATGTTTGATGGCGATTTCGTGGCCAAAGCCGTGGCAGCGGGCTTCGCCATCCCACACTTCGAACTCGTTGTTGTCGTTCCAGGTGGAGTCGATCCCCATCTCCAGCAACTGCGTGGTGACGCCTTCCTGCCACCAGGCGACGGTTTGCGGATTGGTGAAATCAAGGTTAGAACCTTCGTCATCCCAGAAACTTGAACGTTCCGGCGCGTCGGTTTCCGAATCACGGATAAATAACCCTCTTTCCGCGACTTCGTTGTAGCGCGGGTGATCCTGCAACAGACACGGTTTAATGTTGGCCGCCAGCTTCAACCCCGCATCGTGGAATGCCTGGGTCATCACTTTCGGCTGCGGCACCTTGTCGTAGTTCCAGTTAAAGACATAGCGTTTGCCGTTAATGGAGGTGTAGCCAGATGAAAGCTGGAACGAATCGCACGGAATCGCGTGTTCATTGCACAGACGGATAAAGTTCATCAGCTGGTTTTGCGCGTCCGGCGCATCGGTGTAATGCATGGTCGAGCCGCTGTAACCCAGGCTCCACTTCGGCCCGAACAGGGTTTTCCCCGTCAGGCGCACAAAGGCTTTGGTGACATCCAGCACACGCTTGCCGGTAAAGATGTAGTAATCGATATCGCCCGCTTCCGCCTGCCAGCGGCGATAGGCGGTGTGATAGTTGTCGATTTCATTGCCCAGATCCAGCCAGCAGCTGCTCAGGTTGTCGTAAAACAGACCGTAGCTGACGTCATCGCGGCGGGCGATGGTGAATGGAATATGTTTGTACAGCGGATCGGTGCTGACCGCGTTATAGCCCATTGCGTCAAGGTTGCGCATCTCATAGCGTTGGCCGTTGCGTTGCAGGTCGCCCGCTTTCTCGCCCAGGCCGTAAAAACGTTCATCTTTACGGCGGCTTAAATAGTGCGCTACGCCGTCGCCGTGAGCGTTCAGCAGATAGGCGCTGGTGGGGCGGTCGTTGACCAGCGGCTGCCAGTCGCCCGCCTCATCGCGATAGTGCCACTCCAGCCACAGCGGCTGGTGGACGGTCACGCGCAGTTGCTCAGTAGCGACAATCAGCGCGCCATCCTGCTGCGTCAGTTGCCAGGCCGGGCAGCTAAAGCCGCTTACATCTTCGCGGCTGCGGCCTTCCCACGGCACATCCTGCGCCGGGGCGATACTCCAGGTTCTGTCTAATGCCAGTTCGCCTTTACGTTTGATCAGCACGCGAAACAGATTTTCTTCCAGTACGTACAGGCACAGATGGTGTTGACCATCGACCAGCAGTTCCAGATGATGGGCCGACTGTTTCTCTACAATCCAGTTTTTCAGGGTTTTCATACGCAATACATCCACTATCAGGCGCGCTTGGCGCGACGTTCAGCAATAAATGCCACCAGGAAAACAGCGCCAATCAGGTCAAAGAACCCCATGGCGATAAAGAGCGGGTTAAAGCCGATTTTGTCGGCGGTAACGCCAATTAACAGAGAGAAGAGGAAGCTGGCGATCCACGCCGCAGAGCCGCGCATTCCGTTGACGGTCGCCATCTGGCCTTTATCAAACGACTCCACGACCAGTGCGCTCAGCATGCAGGAGATGATCTGATGACCGAAGCCGCCGATGGAGATCAGCACGATGGTGATATACGGATCGCGGGTAATGGCCACGATGCCGAGAGAAATCATCAGAAACGCGCCGGTCACGGAGCTTGCCACCACGGAGTTAACGCGAGAGCAGCCAAACAGACGGGTATACAGGCGGGTGAGGTAGCCGCTCGCCACGCTGCCGAGATCGGCGGCGAGGAACGGCAGCCAGGCGAACATGGCGATCTGCTTCAGATCCATACCGTGTTCCTTCGCCAGATACAGCGGTACCCAGAAGCTCAGCACCGCCCAGGCCGGTTCTGCCATAAAGGCCGGGATCGCGATACCGTAGAAACGTTTATTTTTCGACACGGTTTTCAGCGCGGTCAGGAAGGGCAGTTTCACGGCTGGAGGCTCGTTATCCTGCTTGATATACTCCAGCTCCTCTCCACTCAGGTTCGGGTGCTGTTCCGGGTTATGGTAGAACGCCCACCACAGGATCACCCACAGCAGCGCCAGCACGCCGGTAAACATAAATGCGCCCTGCCAGCCGAATGAGGCGTGCGCGAAGTAGATGATTGGCGGCGCCAGCATGGCGCCAATTGAGAAGCCGACGCCTGCCCAGCCCGCCGCGACCGGACGCTCTGATTTCGGGAACCATTCGCCGATGGTTTTGGCGTTGGCTGGCGTAGCGGCCGCTTCAGATGCGCCCATAAAGAAGCGCAAAATCGCCAGATGCAGCCAGCTTCCGGCGCCCGCGTGGAAGATACACATCAGCGCCCAGATCCCGGCGCAGACCATAAAGCCAATCTTCAGGCCAATCACATCGATCAGCCAGCCGCACAGGGGCTGGAAAATGGTGTAGGCAATCTGGAACGCGCCGACAATCCAGGAGTATTGCTCGGTGGTGATCCCCAGACTCTCTTTTAGCTCCGGCGCCAGGATACCCAGCGAGTTACGCGTGATGTAGTTAACGGTCACACCCAGTAAGAACAGCACCAGCACATACCAGCGCAAATTTTTGATGACGCGGCGGGTTTTACTCGCGGCGACAGTGTTATTGATGTCCTGACTCATTTCTTTTCTCCACAAGACGGACGGTAGGGGAAATAAACGTTTTGATGTCACACAAATTTTGTTATCTCATTGAAAGTTATCTTTTTATTTATTCTTAGTTGCTATACAACTAGTATGTAAGTTGTGTGACAAGTTCAGGTTAAGTGAGAAAATGAGCGGGCAATAGTGGATTTTGTGCAAGTTTTCTCATTACTAACGGTATCGCTCTGGCAAGATGGACGTTAAGCCAGTTATTTCCCTGTTTGTGCGTTATGAAAATTTTTTCATTTAGCAAATGGAGCAAGATCACAAAATGGATAAAAGGCTCAAAATCAGCGAAATTGCCGTGCGGACGCAGCTTTCCGTCAGCACCGTCTCCCGCGTGCTGGCGGGGAAGGCAAATACCAGTGAAAAAGCGCGCAACAAAGTGCTGGAGTGCGCGCGGGAGCTGGGCGTCATGGACGGGATGGCGGCAGGCAGGCTGTTGCTGAATAGTCTGGTGGTCTTTGCGCCGCAGCGGGCGTTTGATGAGCGGTCCGACATCTTTTACTACCGCGTGATTCAGAACGTGAGTAAAGGGCTGACGGCGTATGAAGTACGGCTGCGTTATTGCGCGCTTGAGGAGCTGGACAGTGACGCGCAGCTTTTCCTCGCGCGGATGAACGAAGCGGAAACGCAGGCGGCGATTTTGTTAGGGATTGACGATCCGCATATTCACGATTTGGCAGTGGACGTGGGGAAACCCTGCGTACTGATTAATTGCCGCGACCAGCGAATGCGTTTGCCAGCCGTTTCGCCCGATCATCGCGCCATTGGCGAACTTGCCGCTGATTATCTTTTTTCAATGGGGCATCGCGACGTGATGACGGTGCTCTGTCTGCGTCGCTACACGATGGAGCTGCGTCTGGCCGGCATTCGCGACGCCTGGCAAACCCATAATCTGAAATTTAACGATAAGCGGGATTTACTGGTATCGCCGAGTTTCAGTGCGAAAGAGGCGGAGCAGCGGGTCAGCGAATGGCTGGCGAATACGCCGGATAAGGCGTTGCCGACGGCGTTTTTGGTCGGCGGTGATTTTATGGCGGCGGGCGTCATCAGCGCGTTGCAAAAGCGCGGCCTTCGCGTGCCGCAGGATGTGTCGGTGATGAGTATTGACGGCTTTAATCTGGCGGAAATTCAGGATGTGCCGTTAACAGCAGTGCATGTGCCGCGCGATGAGCTGGGGACGGAGGCGGTACATATGCTGCAACAACGTCTGGTTCGTCCGAATGCGCCAATCGGTACGCTGTTGCTGAACGGCACGTTGACGGTGCGGGAGTCGGTGCGGCGGATACGTCCAGGGAAACGACGCACCGCCGTAGAGCGGGAAGGGCTGTATGACGCTTAACTCATGCCCAGCGCGCGTTTTCCGTGAACGTTCAGATCGCTCAGCGTAAAACGGCCTTCCCAGTTTGTTTCGTAATCTTCACGCGGGAAATCGCCTGGCGATGCGCCCGTTTCCAGCGCGGCTTTGACCTTGTGCGCGTAAGCCAGGTTTTTCTCACACATCGGCGCGGCGGGGATGTACATCACGTTCCCCCAGCCTTGCTGATTTTCCACCGGCGCGACGGAGTGGATCACATCGCAATGCCACCAGACGGAGTCCCCGGCCTCCAGTTGCGGAATACTGGTCAATGCCTCAATCAGCAGCGGATGCCATTGTTGCGAAACCGGCAGCACCCGGCCTGGTGCAACGCCGCACAGTTCATCTTCAGGAACGTCATCCAGCAGGGGGCGTAACAGAATATACGCCATCGCTTCTGGAATCGGCACCACATGCAGCAAGCCCTGGCCCGGCAGCATATCTGACAGCGCCGTCCACCCCTGGAAGGTGCGGAAAACCGAGCATTTGGTGGTGTTATCGACCGTATACTCTTCGACTTCGGTACGGTAGGCGGCATGCCAGGGATCGTACTTCTCCAGTTCGCCGTTAAAGATACTGGCGAAAACCCGTTGATAGGCGGGCAGCAGCCAGCGTTCCAGCGCGCCGGAATCGGTATGCGCCCCCAGACCTTTTGAGGTGGTGCCGGGCGGGCGGCGGCGGATGCGATCCGGGTAGATCACGCTGATATCCGGGTTGAACCACTGTCTGCCGTCGCTTTCAAATGTCCACAGCCGATTAAGGAAAGACTGAACGTTCGCCATCTCTTCGCTCTGACGAGCCTGCATCTGCGCCTGCGACCAGTAAATCGGATAAATTTCAGGGCGGGAGGCGGTTAACGTGCCGAAGAAGTTATCGCCGGGACCTTTGTACACCTCATCAAAATGGTTGCGATCCAGATAATCCAGCATGGATTGATCCCATGCCAGCGCCTGTTCCCGCGGGAAATGGCCCTTAATGACCGCGCATCCACGCCGCTTGATCTGTTCACGCTGCGCTGCCGTGATGGCGCCGGACTGGATATCCGCGTAAGACAGCACAGGCCAGACCGCATCGCCCTGCGCTTTGAGCGTATTGATTTCCGCCACGCGTGTGGCAATCACCTCGTTGAGCCTGTCAAAAACGCCCTGCACATCACCGAGCTGCGCCCGCAACGCCTGCTTTATCTGCCGGATCGCCGCTTTATGATCGACCGGTAATGTATCGCTTGTGAAGGTTAAAGCCATAACTACCTCGCATTGACTTTCATTCGAAACTTAAATTAATTACAAATGACAATATAAGTTATAAATAAGTTAATGCAAGTTTAAAAACTTGATGCGGTGCGCAGAATGGAAAAGCAGGAGGGAACCGGAGCAGCGCTCCGGTATCTGGAATCAGACGTTAAAAGGCGGGGCGTTATCCAGTACGGCCTGAATCACGTTTAACGCTCCCTGATGGTTGTTATCATCGGTATGATAACGGCTGAGGGCTTTGATGTTGTCTGCGGCGTTCGCCATCGCGAAAGCGTACCGCGCCATTTTCAGCATTTCCGCATCGTTGTCGCTGTCGCCAATCGCCACCACATTTTGCGGCGAAAGATCCCAGCGTTTCAACAGACGGCTGATGCCGTTCGCTTTGTGTAATCCCGGTATGATTAAGTCGATGAAGCCGAAGCCGCTGGTCACGGGTTTCATAATGCCGTCCAGCGACGTATGCAGCGCATCAACCACGAAGGGGATCTGCTGGTCTGGCAGGTTCAGTGAAAACTTAAACAGAACATCGTCAATGTCCTGGTAATCCTTCACGGGTTGCAGACGGTGGTAGTGCTTCGACATCAGCGCCACAAAAGATTCCGGCGCATGTTCGCTGACATAAGCGCTTTTCAGGCCGCAGGCGACAAAATTAAGCTGCTTATCTTTTAACAGCTCGCCAATCACAATACGGGATTCATGCCGGGTCAGTTCGCCATGAAACAGCTGCTTGCCATGCTCATAAACCAGCGCGCCATTTTCCGCGACGAAGGAAATTTCGTCTTTCAGCTCGGGGAAAAAGGAAATGAGTTGGTAATACTGATTGCCGCTGGCGACGACAAATTCGATGCCGCGTTTTTTTAGTTCCTGATACTGCGCCATAAATCGTGCGTGATCGTACTTTTTGGCGTCGTCGAGAAAAGTTCCGTCCATATCAATGACGATAACTTTAACGGTCATACATTGCTCCTGGGTCACTGCGTTTTGAAACATTCTAATAACAAGGTGACGGGGAGCACAAATTTAATTTCATTCGAAAGTGAAACGGCAACTGAAGTCGCCGTATTTGTAGTTGCCTGTCGGGTAAGGATATTGTTAATCCCAGTTTCCATACGGGTAGGTTTTGCCTTTAATGAAATTCTGAGTCGACTGAATGAAATTAAACGTGCCGCCGGGGACGATGTAGTCTTTGCAGAGCGTCATCTCGTTGCCTGTGAGGGTCCACATTTTCAGCGGTTTTACGGGAAGGCTGGGACGTCCGGCGACATCGGGGAACCAGACGTTGACTTTGCCACCAGGGGACAGGCCGAAAGTTATATTGTCGTACCAGACGGCATCCCCGTCCCAGGTATGATCGGCAGGGGTTTTCATCCGTAGCCAGGTTTCCGGTCCGAACACGGCGCTGGTCTCGTAAGTTTGTTTGTCGATATAGGATTCCCAGCAGAAGACAATGTACTGAGGCGGTTTTTTGACTTTGTTGAAATTATTAAAGCTGACACCATGAACAGCAGTAGTCCAATTGTCGATAGAATCAGGACTTCGGGAAGTCGGATCAAGCGTATTAAAGGTATACAGATAACCATCCGTATCAATAATCCGGGCATGAAGGACTTCTGCGGGTAGTTCAGAAGGGGTGACAAAAGAAAAACTCCACTCGCCATAAGGCAGCGTCCAGTCACCACTGGCGGCCTGTTTTGACTGCAAAGGGTGAGGTTTCTGCGGGCTGCAGCCAGAGGCGATTATCAGCAGTGGGATTAAAAGCAGTTTGTTTATATTCATCTGCGTTATTCCCAGTCGCCGTACGGGTAGGTTTTGCCTTTAATGAAATCCTGCGTCGACTGAATGAAATTAAACGTGCCGCCGGGAACGACGTAGTCTTTGCAGAGCGTCATCTCGTTGCCTGCGAGGGTCCACATTTTCAGCGGTTTTACGGGAAGGCTGGGACGCCCGGCGACATCGGGGAACCAGACGTTGACTTTGCCACCAGGGGACAGGCCGAAAGTTATATTGTCGTACCAGACGGCATCCCCGTCCCAGGTATGATCGGCAGGGGTTTTCATCCGTAGCCAGGTTTCCGGTCCGAACACGGCGCTGGTCTCGTAAGTTTGTTTGTCGATATAGGATTCCCAGCAGAAGACAATGTACTGAGGCGGTTTTTTGACTTTGTTGAAATTATTAAAGCTGACACCATGAACAGCAGTAGTCCAATTGTCGATAGAATCAGGACTTCGGGAAGTCGGATCAAGCGTATTAAAGGTATACAGATAACCATCCGTATCAATAATCCGGGCATGAAGGACTTCTGCGGGTAGTTCAGAAGGGGTGACAAAAGAAAAACTCCACTCGCCATAAGGCAGCGTCCAGTCACCACTGGCGGCCTGTTTTGACTGCAAAGGGTGAGGTTTCTGTGGGCTGCAGCCAGTGATTGACAGTAATAGTGTAAGTGTCAGTACGTAATGCCTTTTCATCGTTTTTTTCCGTCCATGTTGTAAATCGTTCTTAGCCAGTTCTCGTCCGGCCGGTTCACAAAGCTGATGGTTTCGCAGGCTGAAGCGCCACCCTGTAATTCCCCGTTCTGTCTGAGATCTACGGCGTTCCAGTGGGCCGAGCAGTGGATATAGTTTTGGGCAATCAAATCCACGTCTTCAGGCGAAAAACCGTTGACGGCTGCATGCCGGCGAGCTGCTTTTCCCATCTCACGGGCATGTTCGCATAACGGTTTCAGTTCATCAGGCAGCGCATGTCCTCTGGTTTTGTCTACGTCAGCAAACAACGCCCCAGCTTCGACTGCGGCATCGACCATTACCCGTAGCGCAACCTTCGACCAGTCATAGCTGACCGTGCGATGGCGCAACGTCAGCGCGGCAAAGGTGCGTTTTTGCGGCTGGCTGTAGCGATCCGCTGGCGCTAAATCGTCCTGCCATGCTTCCGGGGTGATCGCATTGGTACGAATGACGGGCATGATGGCCGGCGAATACTCCAGCATACGCAGCTGCGCCATTGTCTGCCGGTAAACGTGAGATTGCGCGCTTGGTTGATTATGAGGCAGGGTTTCCACCAGCGGACGGGTGAGAAAGAGGTCTTCCCGCAGCTGCGGCAGATATCCGCCGCCGATATCGGAATGGGCGCCGGGAAGCGACAGCTCCGGCCAGGCTGGGGCAACGCTGTTAAGAGCGAAGTTATAGCGGCACTCGTGTTGGGCGATAATGTGAAACACCTTTTGCGCCACGCCGGGGTGCAGGCGGATGTTGACGTTACCGGTATTTGCGCTGTGAGGATTAAGGCCGTTTGCCACCGTACTCACTGCCGCCACGGTGTCCATAATGCCGAGAAAGCGGGTTTTGCCCGATGATGCACCGCTATAGCTCACTTTGCCCATGCCTGCCGAAATTGCATTGGCAATAGCGGGATCTGCTGATTGGACGCGGTTGGCAAAGTGGCGGGCAGCGGCTGCACCGCGACTGAAACCGAAGATATCAAACAGCAGGGTATCGACAACATACTTACCGTTTAAACGAGATCGTGTTTTCTTTATCCCGGCTTCAAGTTGCGCCACCGCATCGTCAGTTTTGGCGATTATCCCGGTTTCTGCGGTGCCCAGCCCCAGGCCTATCGGGTTATCAGGCTCGCCAGCGCGGGTGCCAATGCCCTCAACATAGACAGCACCTTGAATATAGTTACCATCAGTTTGAAAGTTTTGCTCATATAACTCATTCAACCAGTGAATGTTCGTGTAATACCCCAGATAACTACCCGCCCCAATCCCGCTAATCCCCATCTTCTCCGATGCATTCTTGGAGAGAATGGTTGCCGCATCCGGGCTGTTGATATCAAAGTGCTGCGCCGTTAGCGCCTCAAGCATGTTCCGGGTATTCACCGCATTATTACCCGTGCCATCAAAGAATACCCCCAGCACCAGCGTTACCTTACGCTCCGGCGGCTCTTTGGGAAGCGTGACCTTCTGCATCACCGGGAAAAGACGACCATAATTCTCCGGCGTCAGCAGGTAATCGAATTCGGTACCGGCGATGAGATGACGACTCAGAATATAATCATAATCCACCGATATATATTCATAGTGCATATCGTTCATTTTAGCTAACTGATTAACAGATCGTATTGTTGCCCCGCGAAGTTCGATAAGATAAAACTTTTCCATGTGTCCGTGTTTATTAGTACGGTAAATATCAAACGTCAGTTTTAGACGTTCATTATTATTAATGGCATTATTGAGTAATGGAGAGCTTTTATCCAGGAGTTTGCAAAATTGCAGAACGTGGTGATGGATACGTCCGTTAACGCCGTCCACTGCCTGCGTCAGGCTGAAGACAAAGATTTCATTTTCGTGTCCCAGCTGATAGCGGTTACCAACAGAGGCCTGTGAACCACAACCTGCAGAAATCTTTCCCTGAATATCACCCTCCAGCGTTAAATAAATAATGTTACTCATTTGCTTTCCTGAGTGGGGTGTTTAATCAGGAATAAGCCTAATGATAAAACTGAGGTGTTAACCTGTTATTAATCAAATTAAACGGAAAAAGTGGCCATTATTTAAACGTAAAAGGAATAACTAACATGTTAAATTATAGTGAGTACGGAAAGAAGTATCTTATTATCAGCGTAGTCATATGCAAAAAATCCCCAGCAATGTATGCCGGGGATTTGTGTCTACAAATTAAAGTGTATGTTCAGTACGGGCGATGATATCGTCCTGCGCATCCGGCGACAGCGCGGTAAAGAAGGCGGAATAACCGGCCACCCTGACCACCAGATCGCGATACTGATCCGGGTGCTTCTTCGCGTCCAGCAGCGTTTCGCGCGACACGATGTTGTACTGAATATGCCAGCCTTTATGCACTTCGAAGAAAGTGCGCAGCAGTATCATCAGCTTCTGCTTGTCGGATTCGTTCTCCAGCGTCGCCGGGTTCAGCTTCTGGTTGAGCAACACGCCGCCGAGAATTGAGCCGGTAGGCAGTTTGCCGACGGAGCCAATAACCGCCGTTGGACCGAGATGGTCAGTACCGGAAGCCGGGCTTGCCCCTTCCGCCAGCGGGGTATGCGCTTTACGGCCATCCGGCGTCGCCATCGTTGCCGCGCCAAACGGTACGTTTGCAGAGATGGACGAGGTTCCGGCGTAATAGTTGCCGCCCGTCGGGCCGCGACCGTAACGCGGGTTGTGATACTGCTTCAGCTCGTCGATATAGGTCTGATAAGCGCGGGCCAGCAGGGTATCGACGGTGTCATCGTCGTTACCGTATTTTGGCGCGCCGTTGATCAGCCGCTGGCGTAACTGTTCATGAGTGAGGCCTTCAAAGTCATCGGCCAGTGCGGCGGCAAGTTGCTGTTGGCCGATAGCCCCCTGTTCAAAGACCAGTTTTTTCACCGCCGCCAGGCTGTTGCCGAGGTTAGCGATACCGACCTGCAACCCGGAAACCCAGTCATATTTCGCGCCGCCTTGTTTGATGCTCTTCGCGCGTTCGATGCAATCATCCACCAGCGCCGAGCAGAGAATGTCATGGACGTTCTCTTCCAGCATGGTGTCGACCACGTACTCGATTTCGATCGATTTGCGCGTGTAGTAGCGAATCTGCGTATCCCAGGCGTCCATCACTTCATCGAAGCTGGTGAAGTTACCGGCGGAGAGCGCCTTTTCCTGCGGCAGGAAGACCTTACCGCTGGTGGCGTCGCGACCGCCTTCCAGCGCTGCCAGCATCACGCGGGCAAAGTTAATGAAGCTCATGCCGGTGCAGCGGTAGCCCCATTTGCCACCCACGGCGGTTTCGATACAGCCGATGGCCGCGTAGTCGTAAGCGTCTTGTGGGTCGATACCGAGTTTAATAAATTCCGGGATAACGATTTCGTCGTTATTGAACGCGGGCATCCCAAAGCCGCAGCGAATAACCTGCACGCAGGCATCGAGGAAGTCGTTGCTCATTCCGGCGTGATAGCGCACGCTGAGGTTCGGCTGGGTGGAACGCAGGCGGCCGCAGGACTCCAGAATAGCGTAAGAGAGCGGATTGACCGCATCCACCGGCTGACCGTTGACCAGACTCTGACCGCCAATGGTGACGTTCTGATACAGCGGGCTGCCCGCAGAGGCTTTGGAGTGAGAGCCGGAGCGGATCTTGTTCACTTCCAGCAGCTTCAGCCAGCAGCTGTGCAGCAGTTCAATCGCGTGTTCGCGATCCAGCGTCTGGTTTTGCTCCACATCACGACGGTAATACGGCCAGAGATACTGATCCATACGTCCAAACGAGACGGAGTGGCCGTTAGACTCGATTTGCAAAATTAACTGGATGAAATAGCACAGTTGCAGCGCCTGCCAGAACGTCTGCGGCGGCTGATGGGCGATGAGATCGCAGTTCTCCGCCATCGCCAGCAGTTCGTCACGGCGACTTTCACGGCTTTCTGTCGCCGCCATCTGACGCGCCAGGTCGGCAAAACGTTTGATGTGCAGGCTGACCGCCTCCAGCACGATATCAATCGCTTTCAGGAACTGCTCGCCGTGCAGGTCTTCCAGTACGGTCAGGTTAATGCGCGAACGGCGTTCCGCCACCTTGTCACGCAGACCATCAAGACCTTTTTCCAGCAGCAACGGGAAGTTTACCGCCAGATGCGCGTCGCCGGAGGTCATGTTGCCCTCGGCTTTAATGATGCCGGTTTCCAGCAGACCTTTTTGCTCATCGGTAAACATGCCGTAGCAGCGGTCCTGTACCGTCTGACCACGCCACCACGGGCACACGGCGTGTAAAACGCGTTTGTTCTCTTCGCTGACCGCAAAACCGGCGCCAGGGCGATCGGCCAGATCGTCGATCTCTTTTTCAATCCACGAGACGGTGTATTCCGGGAAGATCGGCGCGGCGCGCACTTCGCTTGCCTGGTTGCCGATAATCAGTTCGTCATGTTTGATCCAGATAGTGCGTTCCGCCAGATGGTGCGCCAGCGCCAGCGCGCGACGAACCGGAATCGGCTTATCCAGATGTTGCTGATACATCTCGGTGTAGTGCTGCGCGCGCTCCGTACATACGGGCGGCTTCACAATGTGCACCAGCGCGGTTTTATGCGCTTTGATGCGGTCGCTGAGCGTATCCAGTTTCAGTGTGGTCATGGGATTATCCTCGTAAAGTCGCGGTTAAACCTTTGCTGCTGGCGTACTGCTGCGCAAAATCAAGCAACGCGGGCGCATCAAGTGGTTTGTCCGGGGCATAGTAGGGCTGACTGAGTAAGTGGTATTTATTGATGCCCAGCGTGTGATAGGGCAGAAAATGGATCTCACCGACGTGCAGTTCGTCGGCGGCAAAATCGGTAATGGCTTTGATCGCCTCTTCATCGGCGTTAAAACCCTGAATGAGCGGCACGCGGATGATCATTCTTTTACCGGCGGCAGCGAGCTTTTTCAGGTTTTCCAGTACGCGAGAAGCGCTGCCATCGGTCCACTGCTTAAACGGCGCCTCGGCAACGTGTTTTAAATCGGCGAGGAACAGATCGACATTCGGCAGGGACGGTTCGATATATTTCCACGGTACGTGCAGACAGGTTTCGACCGCGGTATGGATACCCGCATCATGGCTGGCTTTGAACAACGCGGCGGCCAGTTCCGGCTGCATAAAGGGCTCGCCGCCGGAGAGCGTTATACCGCCGCCGCTGCGATCGTAAAACGGCTTGTCGCGCAGTACGGTGTCCATGATCTCTTCCACGCGCTTTGTTTCGCCGCAGACGGTTAACGCCTGAGTAGGGCAGCAGTGGGTGAGGGCATCCATATGCGCATCGGTCAGTTTTTCGCGATGAATAAGCAGGCCGTTCAGCGCGCGTTCGATCACCTCTGGCGCGGCTTGCGCGCACAGCGTGCACCCGTCAAGGCACAGGCGCGCATCGTATAAGAGATCTCTGGCGCGTGCGCGGCTTTCCGGGTTCTGGCACCAGCGGCAGCCCAGCGAGCAGCCTTTCAGGAAGACAACGGTGCGAATGCCGGGGCCATCATGGGTAGAATAGCGCTGAATATTGAAAATCATAAACGGCCTCCCTTTCTTTCGTATAAAGATTAAATAACTTTCGAATGAAAGTTATGTTGATGCAGGTCAACTCTCAGAGAGGTTTTGTCGTGATAGTCTTAAACTATGCAAAATCTCACAGTTTGAGGAATGGTTATGGAACTCTATCTGGATACGTCTGACGTTGAGGCCGTGAAATCGCTGGCGCGTATATTCCCGCTGGCAGGGGTGACGACGAATCCCAGTATCGTGGCGGCAGGTAAAAAACCGTTGGAGGTGTTACTCCCGGAATTGCACGACGCGATGGGCGGGCAGGGGCGTTTATTCGCTCAGGTGATGGCGAGCACGGCGCAAGGAATGGTCAGCGATGCGCGTAAGCTGCGGGCGATTATTCCTGATATCGTGGTAAAAGTGCCGGTTACAGCCGAAGGACTGGCAGCGATTAAATTGTTGAAAGCGGAAGGTATTCCGACGCTGGGGACGGCGGTTTACGGCGCGGCGCAGGGACTGTTATCCGCGCTGGCGGGCGCCGACTACGTGGCGCCTTACGTTAACCGCGTGGACGCACAGGGCGGGAACGGTATTCAGACGGTTAATGATTTGCAGCAGCTACTGAAAATGCACGCCCCGCACGCCAAAGTGCTGGCGGCCAGTTTTAAAACGCCGCGTCAGGCGCTGGACTGCCTGTTGGCCGGGTGTGAATCCATCACCCTGCCGCTGGATGTCACGCAGCAGCTTATCAGTTACCCGGCTGTCGATGCCGCAGTAGCGAAGTTTGAGCACGACTGGCAGGGCGCGTTCGGACGAACGTCACTTTGAGCGACGCGTAGGCCGGATAAGGCGTTTACGCCGCCATCCGGCAACATGCCCGGGGCGCTGCGCTTGCCGGGCCTACAAACCATCGTAGGCCGGATAAGGCGTCAGCCGCCATCCGGCACCCGTAAATGCCTGATGGCGACGCGTTTGCGTCTTATCAGGCCGGCACCTGTGCTCCGCACACCTCGCAACCCGGATTGCGCATTAATTTCATTTCGCGGAACTGACAGGTCATCGCGTCGTACATCACAATTTTGCCGGATGCGGGTTGACCGTAATGCGCCAGCAATTTGATGGCTTCCATCGCCTGCAATGAACCGATCACCCCTATCAGCGGCGCCATAACGCCCGCTTCCACGCAGGTGAGGGCGTTCTCGCCAAACAGACGGCTCAGACAGCGGTAGCAGGGTTCGCCTTCCTGCCAGGTAAAGACGGTGATCTGTCCTTCCATACGGATGGCGGCGCCGGAAACCAGCGGCACTTTGGCGGCGAAACATCCGGCATTAAGCTGATTACGGATGGCAACATTGTCAGTACAGTCCAGCACCAGATCGTGCCCGGCGATAAGCGCATTCAGCGCCGGTTCGTCCAGCAGGGCGTTGATCGGTGTAAGGGTGATATAAGGGTTGATGCGCGCCAGCGCCTCGCGCGCCGAATCCACCTTCGGCTGCCCGACGGTGGCATCGCTGTGCAGCGTCTGGCGTTGCAGGTTCGACACTGAAACGGTGTCAAAATCGAGCAGCGTGAGCTGCCCAACGCCCGCGCCCGCGAGGTACTGCGTTGCCGCACACCCGAGCCCACCCAGGCCAACGACCAGCACCCGCGCATCCTTTAGCGCTTCCTGTCCTTCAAAATCGAACCCTCGCAGAATGATTTGCCGGTTGTAGCGCATCATCTCCTGGTCGCTGAGTTCCGCCATTACAGGCCTCCAAACAGCGCGTTAAACGGCTCGACTTCCACCCATTCGCCCGCGTCAACGTTGCCGCGATCGCGTTCCAGCACAATAAAACAGTTACCCATGCTAAAGGAGCTGAAAATATGCGAACCCTGGTGTCCCGTGGTGGTGACTTCCAGTTCGCCGTCAGCCGTGCGTTGCAGAATGCCGCGCTGAAAATCAAGACGGCCCGGCGTTTTCTTCAGCCGTGAAGCGGTACGCACGCGCTGACGCGCTGGCAGACCGCTGGCGATATTGCCGCTAAGTTTCGCCAGCAACGGCTGCACGAGCTGATAGAACGTCAGCGCCGCAGAGACCGGGTTGCCCGGCAGACCGCAGAACCAGCTGTTGCTCAGTTTACCGAAGGCGAACGGTTTGCCCGGTTTAATCGCCAGTTTCCAGAACGCGATTTCCCCCAGCTCTTCAAGGATCGTTTTGGTGTAATCCGCCTCGCCCACTGAAACGCCGCCAGAGCTGATAACCACATCGGCCTGGCTGTCGGCTTCGATAAAGGCGGCGCGTAGCTGCTGCGGGTTATCGCGAATGATCCCGAGATTGATCACCTCGCAGCCTAACTGTTCAAGCATCAAGTGTACGGTTAAGCGGTTGGTGTCATAAATTTGCCCGTCGCCCAGCGGCTGACCCGGCAATTGCAGCTCATCGCCGGTGGAGAACAGCGCCACGCGCACTTTGCGCACGACCTGCGCTTCGGCGATGCCCAGCGAAGCCAGTACCGGCAGTTCTGCGGTGGTCAGGCGAGTCCCCGCCGGGAAAACCACGGCGTCATGGGTGATGTCTTCCCCACGGCGGCGGATGTTTTGTCCGTTACGAACGTCAGCGGTAAAGCGGATGCCTTCGTCGGTTTGCTCCGTCTGTTCCTGCATGACCACCGCCTCACACCCCGCAGGCACCGGCGCGCCGGTCATAATGCGGATACAGGCGCCAGCAGGCCATTCCCCCTGGAACGGTTGCCCGGCAAAGGCTTTCCCCGCCACCGGCAGCGGTTGACCAGCGGTCAGATCCGCCAAACGCACCGCGTAACCGTCCATTGCAGCGTTATCGAATCCCGGAACGTCCAGCGGGGAGACCACATCGTTTGCCAGGATGCGGCCAAAACAGTGAACCAGCGGCAGGGTTTCGAATGCCGTGAGTGGCGTAATGCGCGACAACATCTGGGTGAGCGCCGTTTCAAGCGGCATCAGTCCGGCGGTAAATTCCATGAAAACACTCCTGCGAGGCAAAATCGAATCCGTCTATTATGTCAGAAAATGCGGGCAGGCTGTATGCCACCTCAGACTTAGGGGCTGGCCCTTTACCTTTACATGCCGCCTGCATCTTTCTATATTCAAAAATCGAATCAATAACTCACAACAATTCTGATATTTATAGGGAAAGTTGTGTGCCACCGCTAACGGACGACAAATAATGGGCAAAGCAGTCATTGCTATTCACGGCGGCGCAGGCGCAATTACGCGCGCACAGATGAGCCAGGAGCAGGAACAGCGCTATATTCAGGCGCTGTCGGACATCGTCGAAACAGGACAGAAAATGCTGGAGGCGGGCGAAAGCGCGCTGGATGTGGTGACGGAAGCGGTGCGTTTGCTGGAAGAGTGCCCATTATTTAATGCCGGGATCGGCGCGGTTTACACGCGCGACGCCACCCACGAACTGGATGCCTGCGTCATGGACGGCAATACGCTTAACGCAGGCGCTGTCGCTGGCGTTCGCCATTTACGCAACCCGGTGCTGGCCGCCAGGCTGGTGATGGAGCAAAGCCCGCATGTGCTGATGGTGGGGGACGGGGCGGAAGCGTTTGCGGCTTCCCGGGGGATGGAGCGCGTTTCTGCCGATCTTTTCTCCACGCCTGAGCGCTATGCGCAACTGCTGGCGGCGCGTGACGCCGGAGAAACGGTGCTCGACCATAGCGGCGCGCCGTTGGATGAAACCACCAAAATGGGCACCGTGGGCGCGGTGGCGCGGGATCGGTTTGGTAATCTGGCGGCGGCCACGTCGACGGGCGGCATGACGAATAAACTGCCTGGTCGCGTAGGCGACAGCCCGCTGGTCGGGGCTGGGTGTTACGCCAACAACGCCAGCGCGGCGGTTTCCTGTACCGGAACGGGCGAGGTGTTTATCCGCGCATTGGCGGCCTACGATATTGCCGCGCTGATGGACTACGGCGGACTCAGCCTGGCGGAAGCCTGCGAGCGTGTGGTCATGGAGAAATTGCCTGCGCTGGGCGGCAGCGGTGGGCTGATTGCCGTCGATCACGAAGGCAACGTCGCCCTACCTTTTAACAGCGAAGGCATGTATCGCGCCTGGGGATATGCCGGAGATACGCCAACGACGGGGATCTACCGGGAGTGAGGAGCAACAGGTGCCACACAGTCACGAATTAGACGCCAGCGACGTACTGGCGGTCAAAAATTTGAACATTGCGTTCGAGCAGGAGCAGCAACGCGTCAGCGCGGTGCGCAATGTGTCGTTTCGGCTTCAGCGAGGCGAAACGCTGGCGATTGTCGGCGAATCGGGATCGGGGAAATCCGTTACGGCGTTATCGTTGATGCGCCTGATCGAGCAGGCGGGCGGCGACGTTCACTGCGATCAGATGCTGCTTCGGCGGCGTAATCGCCAGGTCATTGAACTGGGAGAACAAAGCGATGCGCAGATGCAGCGCGTGCGCGGCGCGGATATCGCCATGATCTTTCAGGAGCCGATGACCTCGCTTAACCCGGTATTTACCGTGGGCGAGCAGATTGCCGAGTCCATTCGCCTGCATCAGGGGGCGAGCCGCGAAGAGGCAATGGCGGAAGCGAAACGGATGCTTGACCAGGTGCGTATTCCTGAGTCGCAGGCCATCTTATCGCGTTACCCGCATCAGCTTTCCGGCGGGATGCGCCAGCGGGTGATGATCGCGATGGCGTTGTCGTGCCGCCCGGCGGTGCTGATTGCCGATGAACCGACCACCGCGCTGGACGTCACGATTCAGGCGCAGATCCTGCAACTGATCAAAGTGCTGCAACAGGATATGTCGATGGGGGTGATTTTTATCACCCATGATATGGGCGTGGTGGCCGATATTGCCGATCGCGTCCTGGTGATGTATCAGGGCGAAGCGGTGGAAACCGGCAGCGTTGAGCAAATTTTCCACGCGCCGCAGCACCCTTATACCAAAGCGCTACTGGCCGCCGTGCCGCAGTTAGGCGAGATGAGCGGGCACGATCTGCCGCGCCGCTTTCCGCTGATTTCACTGAACGATCCCGATCGTGTGGAACCGCAAACTGAGCAGGACACGGTGGTGGCAGGCGATCCAATCCTGCAAGTGCGCAACCTGGTGACGCGTTTCCCGCTGCGTAGCGGCATTCTTAACCGCGTGACCCGTGAAGTGCATGCGGTGGAAAACGTCAGCTTTGATCTCTGGCCTGGCGAAACGCTCTCGCTGGTGGGGGAATCCGGCTGCGGTAAATCGACCACCGGGCGGGCGTTGCTGCGGCTGGTGGAGTCGCAGGCTGGCGAAATTACCTTCAACGGGCGGCGGATCGACACGCTTCCTGCCGGTAAGTTACAGCCGCTACGGCGAGATATTCAGTTTATTTTTCAGGACCCTTACGCTTCGCTCGACCCGCGCCAGACGGTGGGTTACTCCATAATGGAACCGTTGCGGGTGCATGGTTTGCTGGAAGGCGAGGCGGCCGCGTCGCGGGTGGCGTGGTTGCTTGAGCGCGTAGGATTGCGCCCGGAACATGCGTGGCGCTATCCGCATGAGTTTTCTGGCGGCCAGCGTCAGCGTATCTGCATCGCCCGCGCGCTGGCGCTGAATCCAAAAGTGATTATCGCCGATGAGTCAGTTTCCGCGCTGGATGTCTCGATTCGCGGGCAGATCATTAATCTGTTGCTCGATTTGCAGCGGGAAATGGGCATCGCGTATCTGTTTATTTCACACGATATGGCGGTGGTGGAGCGCATCAGCCATCGCGTGGCGGTGATGTATCTGGGGCAGATTGTGGAAATCGGCCCCCGCCGGGCGGTGTTTGAAAATCCGCAGCATCCCTATACCCGTAAATTAATGGCGGCAGTACCGGTGGCCGATCCTTCCCGGCACAGGCCGCAGCGTGTGCTGCTGTCGGACGATATCCCCAGCAACATCCGTAAACGTGGGGAGGAGATCGCGCCCGCTCCATTGCAGTTAGTCGGGCCGGGGCATTATGTCGCGCGCCCGCAGGCAGAAAATGCGTTATCGCGTTTATAACATCTCATAAAACAGGCAGGGTTCAGGAGAATAATATGACAACATTTGTAACCCGTAATTGGCTGGTTGCGCTGGGCGTCGCTTCTGCACTGGCGGCATCTCCGGCGTTTGCTGCTAAAGATGTGGTGGTAGCGGTTGGCTCTAATTTCACCACGCTCGATCCGTACGATGCGAACGACACCTTATCGCAGGCGGTGGCGAAGTCGTTTTATCAGGGGCTGTTTGGTCTTGATAAAGACATGAAGTTAAAAAATGTGCTGGCTGAAAGCTACACCGTTTCCGACGATGGCCTGATCTACACCCTGAAGCTGCGCCAGGGGGTAAAATTCCAGGACGGCACCGACTTTAACGCGGCGGCGGTGAAGGCCAACCTCGATCGCGCGAGCGATCCAGAAAACCATCTCAAACGCTACAACCTGTATAAAAACATCGATAAAACCGAAGCGGTCGATCCGACGACGGTAAAAATTACGCTGAAACAACCGTTCTCGGCGTTTATCAATATTCTGGCGCACCCGGCGACGGCGATGATCTCTCCGGCCGCGCTGGAAAAATACGGTAAGGACATTGGCTTCCATCCGGTCGGCACCGGGCCGTATCAGCTGGATACCTGGAACCAGACTGATTTCGTGAAAGTGAAGAAATTTGCGGATTACTGGCAGAAAGGCTTACCTAAACTGGATACGATCACCTGGCGTCCGGTAACGGACAACAACACCCGCGCGGCAATGCTGCAAACCGGGGAAGCGCAATTTGCGTTCCCGATCCCTTACGAGCAGGCGACAATTCTGGAGAAAAACAAAAATCTACAGTTGGTTGCCAGTCCGTCGATCATGCAGCGTTACATCAGCATGAACGTGACGCAAAAACCGTTCGATAATCCGAAGGTGCGGGAAGCGCTGAACTACGCCATCAACCGTCAGGCGCTGGTCAAAGTGGCCTTTGCCGGTTATGCGACGCCTGCCACGGGCGTGGTGCCGCCAGCCATTGCATATGCGCAGAGCTACGCGCCGTGGCCTTACGATCCGGTGAAAGCGCGCGAACTGCTGAAAGAGGCGGGCTATCCGAATGGGTTTAGCACCACGCTGTGGTCGTCTCATAACCACAGCACCGCGCAGAAAGTGCTGCAATTTACGCAACAGCAGCTGGCGCAGGTCGGTATTAAGGCGCAGGTAACGGCGATGGACGCCGGGCAGCGTGCGGCAGAAGTGGAAGGCAAGGGGCAGAAAGAGAGCGGTGTGAGGATGTTCTACACCGGCTGGTCGGCTTCCACGGGGGAGGCGGACTGGGCGTTGTCACCGCTGTTTGCCTCGCAAAACTGGCCGCCAACGCTGTTCAATACTGCGTTCTACAGCAACAAGCAGGTTGATGACGACTTAGCGGCAGCGCTGAAAACCAACGATCCGCAGGAGAAAGCGCGCCTGTATAAAGAGGCGCAGGACACCCTCTGGAAAGAGTCCCCCTGGATTCCGCTGGTGGTGGAGAAACTGGTCTCAGCCCACAGTAAAAATTTGACGGGTTTCTGGATCATGCCGGACACTGGCTTCAGTTTTGATGACGCGGATTTGCAGTAAGCAACGCGCGCCCGATGGTTTTATCCGGCTTGCAGACGCAGTTCGTTGCAGGTCGGATAAGGGATTTACATCGCCATCCGGCAAAAGGTTTGTAAAGGGAGCCTGATGCTTAATTATGTGCTTAAGCGCCTGCTGGGGTTGATTCCGACTCTGTTTATTGTGGCGGTGCTGGTGTTTTTATTTGTTCATCTGTTGCCTGGCGATCCGGCGCGGCTGATTGCCGGGCCGGAGGCTGACGCGCAGGTGATTGAACTGGTGCGACAGCAGCTTGGTCTCGATCGGCCGTTGCATGTCCAGTTCTGGCATTACATGACTAACGTGTTGCAGGGTGATTTCGGCACGTCGATGGTGTCTCGGCGTCCGGTATCGGCAGAGATTGCCAGCCGCTTTATGCCGACGCTGTGGTTGACCATCACCAGTATGGTATGGGCGGTACTGTTCGGGATGACCGCCGGAATTATCGCCGCCGTCTGGCGTAATCGCTGGCCGGACAGACTCAGCATGACGCTGGCGGTAACCGGGATTTCGTTCCCGGCGTTCGCACTGGGGATGCTGCTGATGCAGATATTCTCCGTTGAGCTGGGGTGGTTGCCGACCGTGGGCGCAGATAGCTGGCAGCACTATATTCTTCCCTCCATCACGCTTGGCGCCGCCGTTGCGGCCGTGATGGCGCGCTTTACCCGAGCGTCGTTTGTGGATGTCCTCAGTGAAGACTATATGCGCACCGCGCGCGCGAAAGGGGTCAGCGAAACCTGGGTGGTGCTGAAACACGGTCTGCGTAACGCCATGATCCCGGTTGTGACCATGATGGGGTTGCAGTTTGGCTTTCTGCTCGGCGGTTCGATTGTCGTCGAGAAGGTCTTCAACTGGCCCGGACTGGGGCGGTTGCTGGTTGATTCAGTGGAAATGCGCGACTACCCGGTGATTCAGGCTGAAGTGCTGCTGTTTTCTCTGGAGTTTATTCTTATCAATTTAGTGGTGGATGTGCTTTATGCCGCCATTAACCCGGCTATCAGGTACAAGTAAGGATGCGATTATTTAACTGGCGCCGTCAGGCGGTTTTAGATGCCATGCCGTTGGTCAAACCCGACCGGGTGCGTACGCCGTGGCATGAATTCTGGCGGCGTTTTCGCCGTCAGCATGTGGCGATGATCGCAGGGATATTTGTGCTGTTGCTGATCCTGGTGGCGATATTCGCCCGCTGGCTAACGCCTTTCGATGCGGAAAATTACTTTGATTACGATCGCCTGAATGACGGTCCTTCGGCGGCGCACTGGTTTGGCGTGGACTCGCTGGGGCGGGATATTTTCAGCCGCGTCCTGGTCGGGGCGCAAATTTCGCTGGCGGCAGGTGTTTTCGCCGTCTTTATCGGCGCGGCGCTCGGCACGGTGCTTGGGCTGGTTGCGGGCTATTACGAAGGCTGGTGGGACCGGCTGATCATGCGTATTTGCGATGTGCTGTTCGCGTTTCCGGGCATTCTGTTAGCGATTGCGGTCGTGGCGGTGCTCGGTAGCGGTATTGCGAATGTGATTATCGCCGTCGCCATCTTTTCTATCCCCGCGTTTGCCCGTCTGGTGCGCGGAAATACATTAGTGCTGAAACAGCAGACGTTTATTGAGTCGGCGCGCAGTATTGGCGCCAGCGACGCGACGATTTTGTTCAACCATATTTTGCCCGGCACGGTCTCGTCGATCGTGGTCTTTTTCACTATGCGCATCGGGACGTCGATTATTTCTGCGGCAAGCCTGTCGTTTCTGGGGTTAGGCGCGCAGCCGCCAACGCCGGAGTGGGGGGCGATGCTCAATGAAGCGCGGGCGGATATGGTCATCGCGCCGCATGTGGCGATTTTTCCGGCGGTGGCGATTTTCCTGACGGTGCTGGCGTTTAACCTGCTGGGCGACGGGCTGCGCGACGCGCTGGACCCGAAGATTAAGGGGTGAATGTCGAACCGTAGGCCGGATAAGGCATTTATGCCGCCATCCGGCGCAATGCCTGATGGCGACGCTGAAGCGTCTTATCCGGCCTACGGGTTTTACGATAATTTGGGCGAATTAAACGCGGCTGCCCCACAGGTCATATTCATCGGCGTTATCAACTTTCACGCGGATAACGTCGCCGGGTTTAACGTTGGTTTCACCGTTGAGGTAGACCGCGCCGTCGATTTCCGGTGCGTCAGCCATGCTGCGGCCAATCGCGCCTTCTTTGTCAACCTCGTCGATAATGACCAGGATTTCGCGACCCACTTTCTCTTGCAGACGTTCTGCGGAGATCTGCTGTTGCAGCTGCATAAAGCGGTTCCAGCGCTCTTCTTTCACCTCTTCCGGCACCTGATCCGGCAGCGCGTTCGCGCCAGCGCCTTCGACCGGGCTGTACTTGAAGCAGCCAACGCGATCCAGGCGCGCCTCTTTGAGGAAGTCGAGCAGCATCTGGAAATCGTCTTCCGTCTCGCCAGGGAAACCGACGATAAAGGTTGAACGCAGGGTCAGCTCCGGGCAAATCTCACGCCACTGTTTGATGCGCGCCAGTTGGCGATCGACAGCGCCCGGACGCTTCATCAGTTTGAGAATGCGCGGGCTGGCATGTTGCAGGGGGATATCCAGATACGGCAGGATTTTGCCTTCCGCCATCAGCGGGATCACGTCATCAACGTGCGGATAAGGGTAGACGTAGTGCAGGCGCGTCCAGATGCCCAGTTTTGACAACTGCTCGCAAAGGTCGACCATGCTCGTTTTTACCGGCTCGCCGTTGTGGAAACCGGTGCGGTGCTTCACATCCACGCCGTAAGCGGAGGTATCCTGGGAAATGACGAGGATCTCTTTCACGCCCGCATCGACCAGACGTTTGGCCTCGCTTAACACTTCGCCAATCGGACGGCTGACCAGATCGCCGCGCATGGACGGAATAATGCAGAAGGTGCAGCGATGGTTGCAGCCTTCAGAAATCTTCAGGTAGGCGTAGTGACGCGGGGTCAGCTTAACGCCCTGTTCCGGCACCAGGCTCAGGAACGGGTTGTGCTTTGGTTTTGGTACGTAATGGTGAACGTGTTCCAGAACCTGCTCATAGCTATGCGGCCCGGTGATTTCCAGCACTTTAGGGTGCACTTCACGGATCTGATCGACTTTCGCGCCCAGGCAGCCGGTGACGATCACCTTGCCATTTTCAGTCAGCGCTTCACCAATCGCTTCCAGAGACTCCTGTACGGCGCTGTCGATAAAGCCACAGGTATTGACGATCACCATGTCGGCGTCGTCGTAGCTCGGTACGACGTCATAGCCTTCGGTACGCAGTTCAGTCAGGATTCGCTCCGAATCAACCAGGTTTTTCGGGCAGCCCAGGGAAACGAAGCCGATTTTCGGCTGGCGGGTTACATTGCTCATAGCTTAAAAATTGTTCAGTTATTGGAATGGTCAGGGCAGGGATTCTACAGAGATCCGGGCAAAAAATGTATCGCTATCTCATCGCCTGTGCGGGTAAGCGCGCCACGGAGTTTATAGCAAATATGTAAAGTATGTTAATACCGAGTGAATTATTGATCTCAGGCAGCACTTTGTTCAAAAAATGACCATACTATTAAGTTGCAGTATGGTTGGAAAGAGGAGGAACAAGGTATGGTCGTTGACAGACTAAGAACCGAGCTACTTAACAAGCTGATAAACGCCCGAATCGATCTCGCCGCTTATTTGCAGTTAAGAAAGGCGAAAGGCTATATGTCAGTCAGCGAAAGTGATCATCTGCGTGACAACTTTTTTGAACTGAATCGTGGGCTTCACGATAAATCACTGCTGCAAGGTCTGCATCTGGATCAGGAAGAATGGAATGCTTTACATCGTGCTGAAGGCGCACTGGCAGCCGCCGCAGTATGTCTCATGAGCGGACACCATGACTGTCCGACGTTTATCGCCGTCAACGCAGAGAAACTTGAAAACTGTCTGACAACATTGACGCTGAGTATCCAGAGCCTGAAAGCGCAATCACCGCTTGAACAGGTCTAAGTCAGGGGGAGGCGACTCCCCCTTTTCGTTAAGTTTTTGTAAAAATCATTCCGCGCTGTCCCTTGCTGACTACGCTTTAACGCAGGGTCATACAGGAGGCGGTATGCGTCGGACACTTTTCTCTGTTGCCTTATTGGCACTGTTTTCTCCTTTCGTGAATGCAGAAACCCCGGCGGTGAAGGTGGAGGTTTTGCAGACCAAACTTGATCACCCCTGGGCGCTGGCTTTTCTGCCGGATAATCGCGGTATGTTGATAACTCTCAGAGGCGGCCAGCTTCGTCACTGGCAGGCGGGTAAAGGGCTTTCCGATCCGATAACGGGCGTGCCGAAGGTCTGGGCGAACGGGCAGGGGGGATTGCTGGACGTGGCGCTCGCGCCTGATTTTGAGCAGTCTCGCCGCGTCTGGCTCAGTTTTTCTGAGGCCGATCGCGAGGGGAAAGCCGGAACGGCGGTAGGCTTCGGGCGACTTAGCGATGACCTGAAGCATCTGGAGGAATTCCAGACCGTTTTTCGTCAGATGCCGAAACTCTCAACCGGTAATCATTTCGGCGGACGACTGGTTTTTGATGGCAAAGGCCATCTGTTTATCGGGCTTGGCGAAAATAATCAGCGCCCTACCGCACAGGATCTGGACAAGTTGCAGGGCAAAGTGGTGCGCCTGACCGACCAGGGGAGCGTGCCGCCGGATAATCCCTTTGTGAATCAGACCGGCGCGCGCCCTGAGATCTGGTCGTACGGCATACGTAACCCGCAGGGTATGGCGATAAACCCGTGGAGCGATGCGCTGTGGTTGAATGAGCATGGCCCGCGCGGCGGCGATGAAATCAATATCCCCGAAAAAGGTAAAAATTATGGCTGGCCGCTGGCAACCTGGGGCATCAACTACAGCGGCTTTAAAATCCCGGAAGCGAGAGGTGAAATTGTCGAGGGAACGGAGCAGCCGATCTTCTACTGGAAAAAATCGCCAGCGGTCAGCGGCATGGCGTTTTATAACAGCGACACGTTCCCTCAATGGAAGCAGAAACTGTTTATCGGCGCGCTGAAAGAGCAGGATGTGATTGTCCTGAGCGTTAACGGCGATAAGGTGACGGAGGACGGACGGATTCTGGGCGACAGAGGGAAACGTATTCGCGATGTGCGCGCAGGACCCGACGGTTATTTATATGTCTTAACCGACGAGTCCGACGGAGAACTGCTGAAAGTCAGCCCACGCGCTTAGCTGACCGGGATCATCACCGTTTTACGAAACGCCGGGCGTTCGGTAAGTTGCTGATACCAGCGCTCAAGGTGAGGGCGCGGCGTCCAGCTCAGGCCAACGTTAAACAGGTTGTAGACGAAGGGGGCGATCGCGATATCCGCCGTGCCGAACTCCGCGCCGGAGAACCAGGTCTGGCTGGCCAGCGCCTCATCAAGAATGCCAAACAGGCCGTCGCAGACGTTGGCGCCGGCGTCGATCGCCGCCTGGTCGCGCTGCTCCGGCGGGGTGCGGACTAAACCCATCAGGATCACGCGATGCGCCGGGCTTAACGTCTGGTTTGCCCAGTCCATCCACTTTTCCCCTTCTGCCCGTCGCGCCGGAGAGTCTACCCACAGACGCTTTTGCCCATACTGCGCCGCCAGATAGCGGACGATGGTATTGGACTCCCAGAGCAAAACATCCGTTTCATCATCGCGCAGCAGCGGCACCAGGCCATTCGGGTTCATCGCCAGATAGTCAGCGTCATGATTCAGCCCGAACTGCCCGCCTGCCAGAATTTGCGTATAAGGCAGCTCCAGTTCGTCGAGCGTCCATCGCACTTTTTTGACGTTGGTTGAGTTATTCCGTCCCCACAGCGTAATCATAGTTACCCCTCAAATTGTTCTGCAATCGGTATCCGACTCGTCCCATGGTGGGATAAAGCTAACATTTACGCAACAGCTTGCAAAAAAATCCTCACGGAGGCAGCGCAGCGTGGCGTTATTGCATAAACTTTAAAAACTTTACCAACTTACGGTTTCTTTAAGTTCGTTAGTGCGTTATTACTCACCGCACTTATAACACGGTGGTATGGCGTGTTTTTTTGGAATGGATACTCGGGTGGCATTTATGACGCAATACTTTTCTTCCCTTCGTAGTCTTGCTGCGGGTTCAGCACTCTTATTCCTTTTTGCGCCGACGTTACAGGCGGCTGAGCAGACAACGGCGCCGCCGAGCGTTGATGCGCGCGCGTGGATTTTAATGGACTATTCCAGCGGCAAGGTGCTGGCGGAAGGCAACGCCGACGAGAAACTGGATCCCGCCAGCCTGACCAAAATTATGACCAGTTACGTCGTCGGGCAGGCGCTGAAGGCCGGAAAAATTCAGCTCACGGATATGGTGACGGTAGGAAAAGACGCCTGGGCCACGGGCAACCCGGCTCTGCGCGGTTCGTCGGTCATGTTTCTTAAGCCCGGAGATCAGGTCTCGGTATCCGATCTCAACAAGGGTGTGATTATTCAGTCGGGTAACGACGCCTGTATTGCGCTTGCGGATTATGTTGCCGGAAGCCAGGAGTCGTTCATTGGTTTGATGAATGGTTACGCGAAAAAACTGGGGCTGACCAACACAACGTTCCAGACGGTTCACGGCCTGGATGCGCCGGGGCAGTTTAGTACCGCGCGTGATATGGCGCTGCTGGGCAAAGCGCTGATCCATGATGTGCCGGAAGAGTACGCCATTCACAAAGAAAAAGAGTTCACTTTCAACAAGATTCGCCAGCCGAACCGTAACCGCCTGCTGTGGAGTTCTAATCTGAACGTTGACGGCATGAAAACCGGGACAACGGCAGGCGCCGGATACAATCTGGTGGCCTCTGCGACTCAGGGAGATATGCGTTTGATCTCCGTCGTGCTGGGGACGAAAACCGATCGCATCCGTTTTAATGAGTCAGAGAAATTGTTGACCTGGGGCTTCCGCTTCTTTGAAACGGTGACACCCATTAAGCCTGACGCGACGTTCGTGACTCAGCGCGTCTGGTTTGGGGATAAGAGCGAGGTGAATCTGGGCGCGGGAGAGGCGGGTTCCGTGACGATTCCGCGCGGACAGCTGAAAAACCTGAAGGCCAGCTTTACGCTGACGGAACCGCAGCTGACCGCGCCGTTGAAGAAAGGCCAGGTTGTCGGCACCATCGACTTCCAGCTCAACGGGAAGTCCATTGAACAGCGTCCGCTGATGGTGATGGAAAACGTGGAAGAGGGCGGCTTCTTTGGGCGGATATGGGACTTCGTCCTGATGAAATTCCACCAGTGGTTTGGCGGCTGGTTCTCTTAATCGCGGTGACGGTGCCGGATGGCGCTAACGCTTATCCGGCCTACGATACGTGCATATTTGTAGGCCGGATAAGGCGCGGCAGCGCCGCCATCCGGCAAACCTTACATCAATACATCAACGTAATGCGCTGCGCTTTGGCATAATCGACAAACTCATCGTCAGGGCGGCAGTCACTCACTACCGCATCAAAACGCGTTAATTCCCCCATCCGCGCGGGTCGCACCTTGCCGAATTTACTGTGATCCACCACCAGGACATGGTATTGCGCCATCGACATGGCCCAGTGTTTCACCGGCAGTTCTTCGAGGTTAAAACAGGTTGCCCCTTTGCTGATATGAACGCCTGCGGCGGAATAAAAGGCGATATCAGGGCAGATATTATTCAGGGTTTCCTGAAAATCGAGCGGTTTGAAAATGGCGTTGCTGGCGTGAAATTCCCCGCCGCACAGAATCGCCCGGCACAGGGGTTTTTCCTGGAGCGCCAGAAACGTATTCAGGGAATAACAGACGGCGGTGAAAGGCAATTCGTTATCAATGGCTTCAATGATCCACGGCGTGGTGGTGCCGCAGTCAAAAAAAATCGTCTGATGCGCCTGTACCAGACCGGCGGCCAGCTGCGCGGCGCGGCGCTTCTCTTCAACCAGGCGGGATTTTTGATCGCTCAATAAATAATGGCTGGCGCTGCGGGGTTCCAGAACAATATACCCGCCCAGTAACACGACGGGCGCGCTTTTATTATTCAGGTCGCGACGAATGGTCATCTCCGATACGCCCAGCAGAGTCGCGGCTTCTTTCAGGTGTAATTTATCACTGCGTTTTAGCGCTTGCAGCAATTGACCAATACGCTCGTCGCGTCGTGTTTCCATAATTCCCCTGGACAGTTGAATAAGCACTCTGCACAGCACAGAGCGCTTAATACTACTCTTTTTTCACCAGGTTAGTCACGTACCCAGCCTTTACGAATGGGCAGCGCGAAGCAGATGCGGTAGCACGTTTGTAGGCCGTGGTAGAGAGCAGCCCCATATTTTTGCCACAGCATTTGCGTGCTCAGGCAGCCGATCATCCCGACCAGCAAACCGCCGAGCATATCCAGCGGCCAGTGAACGCCGAGGTAAACGCGTGACCAGGCGACCGTCACGGCTAGCGCCATGAGCAGTACGCCAGACCAGACGCGGTGCCAGAATAAAAACGCCAGCGCAAAGGTAAAGACAACGGTGCCGTGGTCGCTCGGGAAGGAGTCATCGGGCGCGTGATGCAGGAAGTTATAGCCGATACGATCGACAAAAGGACGATCGTGCGGGAAAAGATGCCCCATTATCCAGGAGATCGTCAGGCTGATGAGCAGCGCGATACCCATTTTAATCACCAGCTGGCGTTGAGCGCAGACCCGATCGCGCGGCCCCCATAACCAAAGCACAACGGCCAGCAGCGGCACGATGTTAATCAAATCTCTGGCAATGAAAATGGCCAGAGCGATCATCCACTGTGCGGAGTCGGGGGTGGCATTGATTAAGTAAAACAGCGAGTTGTTAAGGTTTTCCAGCATAACATCCAGACTCAGTGCAGTGATTAAACGAAACGACCCTACGTGCTCCGGGTAAGGGCGAGAATACAAAGTGCCGCAACGGGGGGAAAGCGGTATTGTCTTATTTACCTGTAAAATGAGGAGATTTAAGACAATGGCGCGAGCTTATTCGCCATGATAGCGCCAGCAACTTAAATTAACCTTAAAGCAAAAGGTCACGAAGGATGATTATGTAAAAATGTGCGCATTTTGTTTTTAAATCACATAATTCGCTATCTCAGGTAACGTACTTTCATTACACTTTGCGCGATTTTTTATTTGCGAAGAGATTGCATGCAAAACCTTTCACAAACAGGCGTCCGGCTCGGACGTCAGGCACTGCTTTTCCCTCTCTGTCTGGTGCTTTACGAATTTTCTACGTATATCGGCAACGATATGATCCAGCCGGGGATGCTGGCGGTGGTGGAACAGTATCAGGCCGGGATCGACTGGGTTCCGACCTCGATGACCGCCTACCTGGCGGGCGGGATGTTTTTGCAGTGGCTGTTAGGGCCGCTGTCGGATCGTATTGGACGCCGCCCGGTGATGTTAGCGGGCGTGATCTGGTTTATCGTCACCTGCCTTGCCACACTGCTGGCGCAAAACATTGAGCAGTTCACCCTGCTGCGTTTTTTGCAGGGGGTAAGCCTGTGCTTTATTGGCGCCGTGGGGTACGCCGCCATTCAGGAATCCTTTGAAGAAGCGGTGTGTATCAAAATTACGGCGTTAATGGCTAACGTTGCCCTGATTGCGCCGCTACTGGGGCCGCTGGTGGGCGCCGCCTGGGTGCATGTTCTGCCGTGGGAAGGGATGTTTGTTCTGTTTGCCGTACTGGCAGCGATTGCTTTTGTCGGCTTACAGCGCGCGATGCCGGAGACCGCGACCCGCCTCGGCGAGAAGCTGTCGCTTAAAGAACTGGGGCGGGATTACAAGCTGGTGCTGAAAAACGTGCGGTTTGTTGCCGGCGCGCTGGCGCTGGGGTTCGTCAGCCTGCCGCTGCTGGCGTGGATTGCCCAGTCGCCGATCATTATCATCAGCGGTGAGCAGCTCAGCAGCTATGAATATGGCTTGTTGCAGGTTCCTGTCTTTGGCGCGCTGATTGCCGGGAATCTGGTGCTGGCGCGGTTGACCTCCCGGCGAACGGTGCGCGCATTGATTATCATGGGCGGCTGGCCGATTGTGGCGGGATTGCTGATCGCCGCAGCCGCGACGGTGGTCTCTTCCCATGCTTATTTATGGATGACGGCGGGTCTGAGCGTCTACGCTTTTGGCATCGGCGTGGCGAACGCGGGGCTGGTGCGTCTGACCCTGTTCGCCAGCGATATGAGCAAAGGCACGGTTTCTGCGGCGATGGGGATGTTGCAGATGCTGATCTTTACCGTGGGTATTGAAGTGAGCAAGCATGCTTATCTGAGCGGCGGCAACGGCTTATTCAGCCTCTTCAACCTGGCGAACGGCATTCTCTGGCTGCTGCTGATGGTTATCTTCCTGAAAGACAAACGGGTAGGGGATTCACGGGAAGGGTGAGGCCCTCCGGCGCAGCGCCATCAGGCCTCAAGGGGCATTACCCACTGAATGGGGCTTCGTTTTTCAGCACGCGGTCGATAACGTCCAGCACGCCTTCCGCGTTATTCGAGCCCGCCCGATATTTCGCCGCAGAGGCCACCGCCGCTCCGGCGTTTTCCATCGCAAAACTGAAGCCGGCCTGACGCAGCATCTCAATATCATTGCCGCCGTCGCCAAACGTCACGACCTCATCATTGTTAATCCCCCAGCGTTGTTGCAGCAGACGCAAGCCGTTCGCTTTGTGTACGCCGGGAATGATCAAATCGATGCTGCCGTAACCGGTGTGAACCGGCACCATGATATCGCCAATCGCATCATGCAGCGCCGTCTGAACCTGGGGAATACGGTCATCAGTAATGTTGAGACCGAATTTAAAGAACACGTCATTGATGTTGTCGAAGCTGTCCACGAACTCAAGGCGATGGTAGTACATCGCCGCAACCTGTTTCAGTTCATCGTTGTACTGTTTCAGGGTATAGGCGCTGTTTTTACCGCAGGCGATGATTTCAATATCCGCGCGGGTCAGCAGATGATCGACAACGGCAGCAAAATCCTCTTTCGCCAGTTCGCCGTTGAACACGTCTTCGCCCTCGCTGACCACCCAGCCGCCGTTTTCAGCGACAAAGGCGATTTCGTGGGCGATCTCTGGAAAGAAAGAGATTAACTGGTAATACTGATTACCGCTGGCGACCACAAAACGGATGCCTTTCTGCTTCATTAGCCGGTACTGCGCCATAAACCGGTCGCGATTATAGGTTTTTTGATCGCTCAAAAAGGTGCCGTCCATGTCTACCGCAATTAGCTTGATACCCATTAACTATTCTCCATAACAGATTGAGTGTTTGATGTTGGTTTGGCGACAGCCTTTGCGACAAGAGCGGCAAGGATGACCAGCGCCAGCACAACCAGCATTGCGCTGCGCAAACCATAATGTTCGCCAAGATAGCCCAGCAGCGGCGGCCCCACCAGGAAGGCCAGATAACCGGTTGTCGCCACCACGCTGACGCGGGTTGGCGCGTCCGGGCCGGTATCGCTGGCCGCTGAAATCGTTAGCGGGAAGCCAAGCGACGCCCCAAGCCCCCAGAGAATAACGGAAACGCCCGCGACCCAGGCGCTGTCGACGAAGATAATCAGACCAATACCGAGCGCTCCCATTAGCGCGCTGGCGCGGACTACCGCCACGCGGCTATAACGGTCGATAAACCAGCCGCCGGTAAAGCGCCCGACGGTCATACCGAGCGTAAAGCCCGCATAAATCAGCGAGCCGGACGTTGGGCTGAAGCCGTGACCATCCACCATCAGAAGCGGCAGCCAGTCGTTGGCGGACCCTTCAGCGAAGGCCATTGCCAGTACCACCACGCCGATCAACAGTAGCTGGGCATCGCGATAAAAAGGTACGCCTTTTTCCGTTGTGTGGGCGTCGTCGGCGGCGTTTTTCCCCGTGCCGTCGGGAATGGCGCGAATAGCAATAAAAATGGGGACGATCGCGACGAGAGCCGCCAGCAGGATATGAGCGTTGGCAGGGACGTTAAAGGCGGTTAGCGCCATGCCGACGCCAGCGCCAGCCAGCGTACCGAAGCTGTAAAAACCGTGCATCATCGGCAGGACGGTTTTATTCATTTCACGTTCAACCGCCGCCCCTTCGACGTTGATAGCGACTTCGGCGGCGCCAAAGCTGGCGCCGAATACGCCTAAGCCAAGCGCAAAAACCAGCGGAGAAGCGAACCACAGCGCAATGCTGAGGATAACCATCCCCGCAACGGCGCAGGACATGGTGGTCTGAATGACGTTACGCGTGCCAAATCGTTTTACCAGCCAGGCGGAACACAGAATACCGCTCATCGAACCGATGGAAAGCCCAAACAGCACCGCCCCCATTTCTGCCGTTGATACCGAGAGGATATCGCGAATGGCGGGGGTGCGGGTTGCCCATGAGGCCATCAACAGCCCTGGCAAGAAGAAGAACATAAAAAGCGCCCAGGTCCGGCGTCTTAAGGCTTTACGTGATGAGATGGCGGTCATTGATTCAAACTGAAAAAAGAGAATACAGGGGACAACACTAGCAAGTTTGTGTACATTTGTACACAAACGTGATGAGAGGAAAAGCAGTGCGACGAGCTAACGATCCCCTGCGGCGAGACAAAATCGTTCAGGCCACGCAGGAAGCGATAATAACGCATGGCATTCACGGCGTTACGCACCGCAAAATCGCGGCGATAGCGCAGGTGCCGCTCGGGTCGATGACCTATTATTTTTCGGGAATCGATGAGTTGCTGATCGAGGCGTTAAGCCGGTTTACAGAAACAATGTCGCACCAGTTTCAGTCATTCTTTGCCGATGTCACGAACGTTCAGGACGCCTGTCACGCCATTACCGACATGATCTACAGCTCGCTGGTGACCACGCCAGATAATATGGAGCTGATGTACCAGCTGTATGCCTTCGCCAGCCGAAAACCGGCGCTGAAAACGGTGATGCAGAACTGGATGCAGCGCAGTCAGCAAACGCTGGAGCAGTGGTTTGAACCGGTGACCGCCCGCGCGCTGGACGCGTTTATCGAAGGCATGACCCTCCATTTCGTCACCGACAGAGCGCCTTTAACGCGGGAAGATATTCTGGTCATGGTGAAGCGTATTGCCGGGCAGGCGTGAAATTCAGGCAACAAAAAACCCATCAACCTTGAACCAAAATGGCGGGGTTGATGGGCTCCACAAATTGGGGACATCAAAGAAAAGCAGTGGCACTAGTTATGACTGACGCCTTGAAGAAAAGTTCTGCTTACCTGCAAAAATTTTTCACTTAAAGGCAAACTTCAGTTTTATCCTAAGCCCGGCCAGATGATGACAATAAGTGTCCCCGCCAGCGTTAACAGAACGTTGGCTATCGCATAGGTTCCCGCATAGCCTAATGCCGGAATGTTGCTGCGCGCCGTGTCGCTGATGATCTCCATCGCCGGAGCACAGGTGCGCGCGCCCATCATGGCGCCGAAGAGCAGGGCGCGGTTCATACGTAATACATAAGCGCCGAACAGGAAGCAGATAATGACCGGCACCAGGCTCACCACAAGACCGGCAATCAACATTTGCCCGCCGACCGCGCCAAGCCCGTTCCCGATGCCGCTGCCCGCGCTCAGGCCGACGCCGGCCATAAAGACCATCAGACCAAACTCTTTCACCATGTTCAGCGCGCCCTGCGGGATGTACCCGAAGGTGGGGTGGTTAGCTCGCAGGAAACCGAGCATGATCCCGGCGAACAGCAGCCCGGCGGCGTTGCCGATGCCGAAGCTGAAATTACTGAACTGGAAGGTGATCATCCCGATCATCAGGCCGATGATAAAGAAGGCGCAGAAGGCCAGCAGATCGGTTACCTGACTGTGAATCGAGATAAAGCCGATACGGTCTGCGACGGTTTTCACGCGACGCGCATCGCCGCTCACCTGCAAGACGTCGCCTTTATTCAGCACCACGTTGTCGTCGATCGGCATTTCAATCTGGCTGCGGATCACGCGGTTAAGGAAGCAGCCGTGGTCGGTCAGCTTCAACTGGGCGAGACGGCGGCCTACGGCATTGTGGTTTTTCACGACGATCTCTTCGGTTACGATGCGCATGTCGAGCAGGTCGCGGTCGAAGACTTCTTTGCCGTTACGGAAGCTGGGGTCCAGCCGGGCGTGTGCATCCGGGTAACCGACCAGGGCAATCTCATCGCCCATCTGCAATACCGCGTCGCCATCCGGGTTTGCCAGAATACCGTTACGGCGGATGCGCTCAATGTAGCAACCGGTCTGACGATAGATGCCCAGCTCGCGCAGATTTTTCCCGTCGGCCCAGGCCACCAGTTCCGGGCCAACGCGATAAGCGCGGATGACCGGCAGATAGACCTTGCGGTTGGCGTCGGTATCCAGGCCGCGCTCGCGGGCAATCTGCTGGGCGCTGGTTTGCAGATCCTGATGTTGCAGTTTCGGCAGGTAACGTGCGCCGACAATCAGGCTGACCAGGCCGATGAGGTAGGTCAGCGCGTAGCCCAGGCTCAGGTTGTCCAGCGCGACCGAGAGCTGCGAACTCTCCATACCGGAATGGCGTAACGTGTCGCCTGCGCCGACCAGCACAGGGGTCGAGGTCATGGAGCCCGCCAGCATACCGGCGGTCAGGCCGATATCCCAGCCAAAGAGCTTACCCAGCCCTAATGCGATCAGCAGCGCGCTACCGACCATGACCAGAGCAAGCATCAGGTAATTTTTGCCGTCGCGAAAAAAAATAGAAAAAAAGTTGGGGCCAGCTTCGACGCCGACACAAAAAATAAACAGCATAAAGCCCAGATTTAGTGCATCGGTGTTAATACTAAAGTGCTGCTGCCCTAATAATAGGGAGACCACTAAAACGCCAATGGAATTACCGAGTTGGACTGAACCCAGGCGTAACTTACCCAGACATAGCCCGAGAGCCAGGACCACAAATAATAACAGGATGTAATTCCCATTTAACAAATCTGCGACGTTTATATTCACGGAGACTAACTTCTTGTTTACCAGTAAGCTGTTGAAAGAAATGACAATTTACGCTAATGTTTTTGCCAGAAATTATGAGGCGTCGGCATCGTATCGGCGCTCAAATAAAAGCAGCACAACAATTTAATTCGCTAGTTTAATCTCATTACGTATCAACGGCTATAAGAATCGTGTGGGTGTGTTTTTGGCATGGAATGCCGAACGACTTTATCTGACTGGACGCCTTCGGGCGAAAAAAGTGTTCGATAGAGATAGTGTCAGGAGGAACGATTGAAACATAAACAAGGTTGGGCGGGTGCAATCTGCTGCTTTGTACTCTTTATTGTGGTGTGCCTTTCATTAACGATGCATATGAAAGGGGCATTTCGGGTTGCCGGGCATCCTGAGATTGGGCTGTTGTTTTTTACGTTACCTGGCGCGGTGGCCAGTTTTTTTTCCCATCGCAGAGAAGTCATTAAACCTCTTATCGGCGCCATGCTGGCCGCACCATGTTGTCTGGTCCTGATGCGATTTGTTTTTATGCCTACGCGCTCCGTATGGCAAGAACTGGCGTGGTTGTTCAGTGCGGTGTTCTGGTGTGCGCTCGGCGCGCTTTGCTTTTTATTTATCAGCAGCCTGTTTAGTCAGCGGCGTAAAAAGAACCGATAACGCCCTCCGGGAGAGGGCGTAAAGCAGCGATCAGGCGAACAGGTTCAGATTCTCTTTTGCCCAAGCCTCAAAATCGGTGTAGCCGCCGATGTGTTTCTGATCGACAAAAATCTGCGGTACGGTCTCTACCGGTTTACCCACGGTTTTTTCCAGATCCGCTTTGGTAATGCCTTCAGCATGAATATCAATATAGCGATAGTTAAAATCGTCGCGCTCAGTGCTCAGTTTTTCTGCTAACTCTTTCGCACGCACGCAATACGGGCACCCTGGGCGACCAAAAATAACGGTAAACATTGTTTTTTTCCTCGAACTCATAGCCTTGTGACGAATGGCGGCTATGATGCCGTTAAACGACGCATCTGAAAAGCAGGTTGCGCCTGTTGCTTTGATACCTATAGGCTATATCGTGTTAAACACGATAAACCTGAACGCGTTACACTGAGCATCCGTTATCCGGGAGGCCCTTATGCGCTCGATTGGCGCTTTACCCAAAAGCGTGTTGATTCTGGAAATTCTCGGTATGATTTTGCTGGCAGCGGCGTTGCTGTCGCTCAATCAGTACCTCACATTACCCGCGCCGATGAACAGCCCGCTGGCGGTAACGGTGATGATATTTCTCGGTATCCTGCTTATGCTTCCCGCTACGGTGGCGCTGATGTGGCGGATCGCGCAGCTTATTGCGCCGCAACTGATGACGCGCTCACCCGATTCTTCTTCCCGTTCAGCAAGAGAAAAACCGCATGACTCCAACCATTGATTTAATCCGTGGTCACCGTTCTATTCGTCATTTCACCGATGAGCCGATTTCCGATGCGCAGCGTGAGTCGATTATTGCCGCCGCGCGGGGAACCTCAAGCTCCAGTTTTTTACAGTGCAGTTCCATTATCCGCATTACCGATAAAGCTATGCGCGAAGCGCTGGTGCCTCTGACGGGCGGGCAAAAGCACGTTGCGCAGGCTGCGGAATTCTGGGTTTTCTGCGCTGATTTTAATCGTCACTTACAGATTTGCCCGGACGCGCAGCTCGGGCTGGCGGAACAGCTGCTGCTGGGCACGGTCGATACGGCGATGATGGGGCAAAATGCGCTGACCGCTGCCGAATCCCTGGGGCTGGGCGGCGTCTATATCGGCGGTATCCGCAATCATATTGAAGCGGTTACGGAACGGCTGAAATTACCGAAATATGTCCTGCCGCTGTTTGGGCTGTGCCTCGGCTGGCCTGCGGATAACCCTGGCGTTAAGCCGCGTTTGCCCGCAGAACTGGTGGTGCATGAAAATCACTATCAGCCTGTGGATGCCGCGCTGCTGGCGCAATATGATGAGCAGATCGCGGAGTATTACCTGACCCGCGACAGCAATACGCGCCGCGATACCTGGAGCGACCATATCCGTCGTACCATCATCAAAGAGAATCGCCCGTTTATTCTGGACTATTTGCATAAACAGGGTTGGGCGACGCGCTAACACCCGGTGTATGATACGCAGGCTTTTACCAGGTCTTTTAGAGAGGTGCAGGGTGAAAATTGCCATATTGTCCCGGGACGGAACGCTCTATTCTTGTAAACGCCTGCGCGAAGCGGCGATGAAGCGCGGCCATCTGGTCGAAATACTCGATCCGCTTTCCTGCTATATGAACATCAGCCCGGCGGCCTCTTCTATTCACTATAAAGGCCGCCAGTTGCCGCATTTTGATGCCGTCATCCCCCGTATTGGCTCCGCCATCACGTTTTACGGTACAGCGGCGCTGCGTCAGTTCGAAATGCTGGGTAGCTATCCGCTGAACGAATCCGTGGCGATTACCCGCGCGCGCGATAAACTGCGTTCGCTACAGTTACTGGCCCGGCAGGGAATTGACTTGCCTGTTACTGGCATTGCGCATTCGCCGGATGACACCAGCGATCTGATCGACATGGTCGGCGGCGCGCCGCTGGTGGTAAAACTGGTGGAAGGTACGCAGGGCATTGGCGTGGTGCTGGCGGAAACCCGGCAAGCCGCAGAGAGCGTGATTGATGCGTTTCGCGGTCTTAACGCGCACATTCTGGTGCAGGAGTACATCAAAGAGGCCAGAGGGCGTGACATCCGTTGTCTGGTCGTGGGCGACGAAGTGGTGGCGGCCATTGAGCGGCGGGCAAAAGAGGGCGATTTTCGCTCCAACCTTCATCGCGGCGGTATGGCGAGTATCGCCAGTATCACGCCGCGTGAACGAGAGATCGCGATAAAAGCGGCGCAGACGATGGGGCTGGATGTCGCTGGCGTCGATATTCTGCGCGCGGAGCGTGGGCCGCTGGTCATGGAAGTGAACGCCTCTCCGGGTCTGGAAGGGGTAGAAAAAACGACGGGAGTGGATATCGCCGGGCGAATGATCCAGTGGATCGAGCGTCATGCCACCCCCGAATTTTGCCTTAAAACGGGCGGTTAATCGCAATATCGTTCCCGATCGTGGTATGACGCGGTCTTTTTGCGTAAGCTGTGCCGGTAATTTTTTATCGTAAGAGGTAGCACATTATTATGACATCACTGGTCGTTCCTACTCTGGATACGTTGCGTCAATGGCTCGACGACCTGGGCATGAGTTTTTTTGAATGTGATACCTGTCAGGCGCTGCATTTGCCCCATATGCAAAATTTTGACGGCATTTACGATGCGAAAATCGACCTGGTGGATAACACGGTGCTGTTTTCCGCAATGGCGGAAGTGAGGCCCTCTGCGCTGCTGCCGCTGGCTGCCGATCTGTCGGCAATTAACGCCAGCTCGTTAACGGTGAAAGCGTTCCTGGATATGCAGGATGATAATCTGCCAAAACTGGTGGTTTGCCAGTCTTTATCCGTTATGCGGGGCGTGACGTATGAACAGTTCGAGTGGTTTGTTCGTCAGAGCGAAGAGCAGATTTCTATGGTGATTCTGGAAGCCGGAGCGCATCAGCTGCTGTTCAGCGCAGAAGAGGACGCGCAAAAAAGTAGCGCTGAAAATCATTTTCTTCACTGAAATCTGCGCACATGCAACCTGAAGAATGACGCGTATAACGCAGTCGCTGCCAGAGCGGCTGCTGTTTGCATTTTTTTATTCTGCCTTTAACCTTTCTTTAAAGAATAATTCACCTCCTTTCCGCCTGTTTCGCTTTATCACATAGACAAAACCTGCATAAAAAATTGATAAAAGGCGTTTTTTAATCTGAGCTATAGCCTCGAACCCTGGCTAAAGTTATTCTTGCGAAGCTTTTACACGTCATCCTTCAGACAACCTCCTGAATGATTTTGTGTATTTATGGCGAGCAATGACGGCAGGGAGAGAGCCCTCTCTTCTGTAACTGTGTCGAGTGACAAAATATGCACGTTTCTTGCATATCTTAGAATGCAACTTTTTTGGTTCGTTTGTTAACGAACTTTCAGAAGGAAAGAGATTATGACCGCCTTAAATAAAAAATGGCTATCGGGTCTGGTTGCGGGTGCTCTGATGGCCGTCTCTGCCAGCACGCTCGCCGCTGAACAAAAAACACTGCATATCTATAACTGGTCTGATTATATCGCCCCGGATACGGTCGCGAACTTTGAAAAAGAGACCGGTATCAAAGTGGTCTATGACGTCTTCGACTCCAACGAGGTACTGGAAGGGAAACTCATGGCCGGGAGCACCGGTTTTGACCTGGTTGTCCCGTCGGCCAGTTTTCTGGAACGCCAGCTCACTGCGGGCGTATTCCAGCCGCTGGATAAAAGCAAACTACCTGGCTGGAAAAACCTCGATCCAGAGCTGTTGAAGCTGGTAGCGAAGCACGATCCTGACAACAAATACGCGATGCCGTATATGTGGGCGACCACCGGTATCGGTTATAACATCGATAAAGTCAAAGCGGTGCTGGGGGCTGACGCGCCGGTCGATAGCTGGGATCTGGTGCTGAAACCTGAAAATCTGGAAAAACTTAAAAGCTGCGGCGTCTCCTTCCTTGATGCGCCTGAAGAGGTGTTCGCGACCGTGCTGAACTACCTGGGGAAAGATCCCAACAGTACCAAAGCGGATGACTACACGGGGCCTGCGACCGATCTGCTGCTGAAGCTGCGCCCGAACATTCGTTATTTCCACTCGTCTCAATACATAAACGATCTGGCGAACGGCGATACCTGCGTGGCGATTGGCTGGGCAGGGGACGTATGGCAGGCGGCTAACCGCGCGAAAGAAGCGAAAAACGGCGTGAATATCTCCTTCTCCATTCCGAAAGAGGGGGCGATGGCGTTCTTTGATGTGTTCGCGATGCCTGCTGATGCGAAAAACAAAGAAGAGGCTTATCAGTTCCTCAACTACCTGCTGCGCCCGGATGTGATCGCCCACATTTCCGACCATGTGTTCTACGCCAACGCCAATAAAGAAGCGACGGCGCTGGTCAGCGCTGAAGTGCGTGACAACCCAGGCATTTATCCGCCTGCGGATGTGCGAGCGAAAATGTTCACGCTGAAAGTGCAGGAACCGAAGATCGACCGTGTGCGTACGCGTGCCTGGACGAAGGTGAAAAGCGGTAAATAAGCCGCTGTATCAGAACGTTGCCCGGTGAGGTTTACCGGGCAATGCGCACTTTTATGGTGCGTTTGCACTGATTTTTGTTTATGCCGGAGAGCACCCCGTGAACGACGCGACCCCCCGCCCACAGGCGAAAACCCGTAAAGCGCTGACGCCGCTTCTTGAAATCCGCAACCTGACAAAATCATTTGATGGTCAACACGCCGTGGATGATGTCAGCCTCACCATCTATAAAGGCGAAATATTTGCGCTGCTTGGCGCATCGGGCTGCGGGAAATCCACGCTGCTGCGTATGCTGGCCGGATTTGAACAACCCTCCGCCGGGCAAATCATGCTCGATGGCGTCGATCTGGCGCATGTCCCGCCTTATCTGCGCCCTATCAATATGATGTTTCAGTCCTATGCGCTGTTCCCCCATATGACGGTGGAACAGAACATTGCGTTTGGGCTAAAGCAGGACAAGCTGTCGAAGGCGGAAATCACCGCGCGCGTGAACGAAATGCTGGGGCTGGTGCATATGCAGGAGTTCGCTAAGCGTAAGCCTCATCAGCTTTCCGGCGGCCAGCGTCAGCGTGTGGCGCTGGCGCGTAGCCTGGCGAAACGCCCGAAGCTGTTGCTGCTCGACGAACCGATGGGCGCGCTGGATAAAAAGCTGCGCGACCGGATGCAGCTGGAAGTCGTCGATATTCTTGAGCGCGTTGGCGCGACCTGCGTAATGGTGACGCACGATCAGGAAGAAGCGATGACGATGGCCGGGCGAATTGCGATCATGAACCGTGGGAAATTCGTGCAGATTGGCGAACCGGAAGAGATTTATGAACATCCGACCACCCGCTACAGCGCGGAATTTATCGGTTCTGTGAATGTCTTTGAAGGCTTGCTGAAGGAACGTCAGGATGATGGGCTGGTCATTGATTCGCCGGGGCTGGTGCATCCTCTGAAGGTGGATGCGGATGCGTCCGTTGTCGATAACGTTCCGGTGTATGTCGCGCTGCGCCCGGAAAAAATCATGCTGTGCGACGCGCCGCCAGAAGACGGTTACAACTTTGCCGTGGGTGAAGTGGTGCATATCGCCTACCTCGGCGATTTGTCGATTTATCATGTGCGGTTGAAAAGCGGCCAGATGTTGAGCGCTCAGCTACAGAACGCGCATCGCTATCGCAAAGGGTTGCCGACCTGGGGCGATGAAGTGCGTTTATGTTGGGATGCGGACAGCTGCGTGGTGTTGACGGTTTAAGGAGCGAAAATGAGTACACTTGAACCTCCGGCTCGCGATAAAAAGCCCGGCGGCCTGACGCTGTGGCTGGCGCGGATGCAAATGAAGCATGGGCGTAAGCTGGTCATCGCGGTGCCGTACCTTTGGCTGATCCTGCTTTTTCTACTGCCGTTTCTGATCGTGTTTAAAATCAGCCTGGCGGAGATGGCGCGGGCGATCCCGCCCTATACCGATCTGGTGGCGTGGGCCGACGGGCAGTTATCCCTGACCCTCAATCTGGGAAATTTCCTGCAACTGACGGACGATCCGCTCTATTTTGACGCTTATTTGCAGTCTTTGCAGGTGGCGGGCGTTTCGACTCTTTGCTGTTTGCTGCTGGGGTATCCGCTGGCCTGGGCGGTGGCGCACAGCAGGCCATCAACGCGTAATATTCTGCTGTTGCTGGTGATCCTGCCGTCCTGGACCTCGTTTCTAATCCGCGTTTACGCCTGGATGGGGATTCTGAAAAATAACGGCGTGCTGAACAACTTCCTGATGTGGCTGGGGGTTATCGATCATCCCCTGACGATTTTGCATACCAATCTGGCGGTGTATATCGGTATTGTCTACGCCTATCTGCCGTTTATGGTGCTGCCGATTTATATCGCGCTGACGCGCATTGACTATTCGCTGGTGGAGGCCTCGCTGGATCTGGGCGCGCGTCCGCTGAAAACCTTCTTTAGCGTCATTGTGCCGTTAACGAAAGGGGGAATAATTGCCGGATCGATGCTGGTGTTTATTCCGGCGGTGGGGGAATTTGTGATCCCGGAACTGCTCGGCGGGCCAGACAGCATTATGATCGGCCGCGTACTGTGGCAGGAGTTCTTCAACAACCGCGACTGGCCGGTGGCCTCTGCGGTGGCTATCATCATGTTATTACTGCTGATTGTACCGATTATCTGGTTCCATAAGCATCAGCAAAAAAGCGAGGGGGAACTCGGATGAATACTTTACCGGTGGTTCGTTCGCCCTGGCGAATTGTTATTCTGGTGCTCGGGTTTACCTTTCTGTATGCGCCGATGCTGATGCTGGTCATCTATTCGTTTAACAGCTCGAAGCTGGTGACCGTCTGGGCGGGATGGTCTACGCGCTGGTATGGCGAGCTGTTCCGGGATAGCGCGATGATAAGCGCCGTCGGCCTGAGTCTCACGATTGCCGCTTGCGCCGCGACAATGGCGGCTATTCTGGGGACGATTGCCGCTGTGGTAATGGTGCGTTTTGGCCGTTTTCGTGGAGCGAATGGCTTTGCGTTTATGATCACCGCGCCGCTGGTTATGCCGGATGTGATTACCGGACTGTCGTTGTTGCTGCTGTTTGTGGCCCTGGCCCATGCTATCGGCTGGCCCGCAGATCGCGGAATGCTGACAATCTGGCTGGCGCACGTTACCTTCTGTACGGCCTATGTGGCGGTGGTTATTTCATCGCGTCTGCGCGAACTGGATCGCTCGATTGAAGAGGCGGCGATGGATCTTGGCGCGACGCCGTTAAAAGTGTTCTTTGTGATTACGCTGCCGATGATCATGCCTGCGGTGATCTCTGGATGGCTGCTGGCTTTCACGCTGTCGCTGGACGATCTGGTGATCGCCAGTTTTGTCTCTGGCCCGGGGGCGACGACATTGCCGATGCTGGTCTTCTCCAGCGTGCGTATGGGGGTTAACCCGGAGATTAACGCGCTGGCGACCCTTATCCTCGGCGTGGTAGGCATTGTCGGTTTTATCGCCTGGTATCTGATGGCGCGCGCAGAAAAGCAGCGGATGCGTGATATCCAACGTGCAAGACGCGGCTGAAGAAACTAAAATCTGCCAACCTGGCAACACGTTACCGTGGGCAAACGCGGTAACGTTTTCATGGAAGACGATTCGTTGGGATTTTTTAAGAAATCATCCTCATCACATGCCCGTTTAAATGTACCCACGCTGGTGCAGGTGGCGGCGCTCGCGATTATTTTGATCCGCTGCCTCGATTTGCTGATGATTTTTAACACACTCGGCATGCGGGGAATGGGGGAGTTTATTCATCGCAGCGTGCAAACCTGGAATCTGACGCTGGTGTTTTTAGGCAGCCTGGCGCTGGTCTTTACTGAAATATATTGCGCGTTTTCGCTGGTGAAAGGGCGCAACTGGGCGCGCTGGGTGTACCTGCTCACGCAGGTTATTGCCACAGGTTATCTGTGGGCGGCGTCGCTGGGCTATGGCTACCCGGAGCTGTTCAGTATTGCCGGGGAGTCGAAACGCGAAATTTTGCGCACGCTGGTGATGCAGAAATTGCCGGACATGCTGGTTCTGATGCTGCTCTTTATTCCTGCGGGCAGCAGGCGGTTCTTCCGTTTGCAATAACGTGTATAATCCTCGCCCCTGGTAATATGAAGGTCTTTGTATGCAGTGCGCACTCTACGACGCCGGTCGCTGTCGATCCTGTCAGTGGATAGTCCAGCCGATCCGCGATCAACTCTCCGCCAAAACCGCCGATCTGAAGGGGCTGCTTGCCGATTTTTCAGTTGAACAGTGGTGTGCGCCGGTCAGCGGCCCGGAACAGGCCTTTCGTAATAAAGCCAAAATGGTGGTCAGCGGCAGCGTGGAAAAGCCGCTGTTAGGCATGTTGCATCGCGATGGCACCCCGGAGGATTTGAGTGACTGTCCGCTCTATCCCGACACGTTTGCTCCCGTTTTCGCCACGCTGAAGCCGTTCATCGCCCGTGCCGGGTTAACGCCTTACAACGTGGCGCGCAAACGCGGCGAGCTGAAATACATCCTGCTGACGGAAAGCCAGTTCGATGGCGGCATGATGCTGCGGTTCGTGCTGCGCTCAGAAACCAAACTGGCGCAGCTGCGCGCGGCGCTGCCGTGGCTACAGGCGCAGTTACCGCAGCTGAAGGTTATTACCGCGAATATTCAACCGGTACACATGGCGATTATGGAAGGGGAAACGGAGATCTTCCTGACGGAGCAGCAGGCGCTGGCAGAACGTTTTAACGATGTGCCGCTGTGGATCCGTCCGCAGAGCTTTTTCCAGACCAACCCGGTCGTTGCGAGCCGTCTGTATGCGACGGCGCGTGACTGGGTGCGTCAGCTGCCTGTTCATCACATGTGGGATCTGTTTTGCGGCGTCGGGGGATTTGGTTTGCACTGCGCCACCCCGGAAATGACGTTGACGGGCATTGAGATCGCACCAGAGGCAATCGCCTGCGCGAAGCAATCCGCCGCGGAACTGGGGCTGACGAATCTTCATTTTCAGGCGCTGGACTCCACCCGATTCGCCACCGCGCAAGGAGAGGTGCCGGAACTGGTGCTGGTGAACCCGCCGCGTCGCGGTATTGGAAAAGCCCTGTGCGACTATCTTAGCCAGATGGCGCCGGAATACATCATCTACTCCAGCTGCAACGCGCAGACGATGGCAAAGGACATTGCCAACTTGCCGGGCTACCGTATTGAGCGTGTTCAGCTTTTCGATATGTTCCCGCATACCGCGCATTATGAAGTGTTAACGCTGTTGACCAAAACACGCTGACCGGTAGGCCAGGTAAAGCGAAGCCGCCGCCTGGCGCAACGGCCGTACAAAGTTCAACAAAATGTGAACTCTTCCCCCCTGTGAAATCGGGTAAGCTTAAGTCATTGGCATTGAGAGAATGAAGGCTTACCCATGAAGCAGATCCTGCTGGTGGAAGATGACCACGACATCGCGGCGCTCCTGCGCCTCAATTTAGAAGACGAAGGCTACGCCATTACTCACCAACCGGATGGGGGCAAGGCGTTACAGTGCCTTGAAACCCAACCCTGGGATGCCGTGATCCTCGACCTGATGCTCCCCAACGTTGACGGTCTGGAGATTTGTCGTCGCATCCGCCAGATGACCCGCTACCTGCCGGTGATTATTATCAGCGCCCGCAGCAGCGAAACGGACCGCATTACCGGGCTGGAAACCGGGGCAGATGATTACCTGGCAAAACCCTTCTCGGTGCAGGAGCTGATCGCGCGCATCAAAGCGCTGTTTCGCCGTCAGCAGGCTATGGGGCAGGCACAGACTGCCGGGCATATTCAGGCTCATGGCCTGACGCTTGATCCGCTGGCGCGTACGGTGCGCCTGCACGGTCAGGATGTGGACCTCACGCCGCGTGAATTTGAGCTACTGTACTTCTTTGCCCGTCATCCAGGCGAAGTCTTTTCGCGTCTGGCGCTGCTGGAACAGGTCTGGGGCTATCAGCACGAAGGGTATGAGCACACCGTCAACACCCACATTAATCGCCTGCGCATCAAGATTGAAAAAGATGCCGCTGAACCGGAGATTATTCGTACCGTCTGGGGCAAAGGTTACAAATTTGCGGAGCTGAACCATGATGCGGCGCTTTAGCCTGAGCCAGCGGCTGACGCTGCTGTTTATTCTGCTGCTGATGCTCTGCGCTACCGTTGCCTGCGCGGTGCAACTCTACAGCAGCATGCAGTACGGCAACGCGATGGTGCAGCGGCTGTCCGGCGGGCTGGCGCAACAGATTGTGCAGCGTGAACCCATTCTGGATGCGCAGGGCAGAGTTGACCGCAGCGTGCTGAAGCCGCTGTTTGACCGCCTGATGACCTTTAACCCGAGCGTTGAGCTGTATGTCGTCTCCTCTGACGGCGAACTGCTGGCCGATGCCGCGCCGCCGGGCCATATCCAGCGGCAAAAGATCGATATTAGTCCATTGCAAACCTTTCTCAGCGGCGCAGCGATGCCCGTCTATGGCGACGATCCGCGTAGTCAGAGTCAGAAGGTTTTCAGCGTTACCCCTTTACGTCAGGATGGTGAGCTTAAAGGCTATTTGTACATCATCCTGCAAGGCGAAGAGTCAAATGCGCTGGCAGAAATGGCCTGGCATAAAGCACTCTGGAGTACGGTGTTGTGGTCCCTGCTATGGGTGGCGCTGTTCGGCCTGCTGGCGGGGTTACTGATCTGGTACTGGGTGACGCGCCCGGTAAAACGCCTGACGATGGACGTTGCCGGGCTGGAGCAGGACAGCATTACCGCCATCAAACAGCTGGCGGCACAGCAGCCGGAGACCACGGTGAGTGATGAAGTTGCGGTGCTGCGCAATACTTTTATCGAGCTGGCGCGCAAAATCGCCGGTCAGTGGGATCAACTGGCCGACAGCGACCGGCAGCGCCGGGAGTTTATCGCCAATATCTCGCATGACTTACGCACGCCGCTGACGTCATTGCTGGGCTACCTGGAAACGTTATCGCTTAAATCCGCTACGCTGACGCCGCAGGAAACGCAGCAATATCTCGCCACTGCGCTGCGTCAGGGGCACAAGGTGCGGCACCTGTCGCAGCAGCTTTTCGAGCTGGCGCGGCTTGAGCATGGCAGCATTAAACCGCAACTGGAGCGATTTGCAATTGGTGAGCTGATTCAGGATGTGGCGCAAAAATTCGATCTGACAATAGAGACCCGGCAGTTGCATTTGCAGGTTGATATGCCGCATTCCCTGCCGCTTATCAATGCTGACGTCTCAATGATAGAGCGGGTAGTGACGAATTTGCTGGATAACGCCGTGCGCCATTCGCCGCAGGGGAGCACTATCCGGCTGAAGGTCTGGCAGGAGGAGGCGCAGCTACAGGTAGAGGTCAGCGACAGCGGGCCAGGTATCGACGAAGCGTTGCGTGAACAACTGTTCCAGCGACCATCGGTGCTGGGGCATCAGGCGTCGCGGGAAGATCGCGGAGGGTTAGGGCTGCTGATTGTAAGACGGATGCTGGAACTGCACGGCGGTGGGATCAGGCTGATGGATTCAGTGAGTGGCGCGCGGTTTAGGTTCTTTGTGCCCTTATAGAATTGCCGGATGGCGCTGCGCCATCCGGCAAGGAAGATTACTGCGGGAACCACTGATCGCTGATTTTCTGATAAGTGCCATCAGCTTTGATTGCCGCCAGCGCGGTGTTCAGTTTTTCCAGCAGCGCTTTATTATCCGGGCGCACAGCGATGCCAAGGCCGGTGCCGAAGTATTGCGGATCGGTCACTTTTTCTGTTGCCGCGCCCAGTTGCGGATTGGTTTTCAGCCACTCATTCACCACGGCGGTATCGCCGAATACGCCATCAATACGGCCATTTTTCAGGTCGATAATCGCATTCTGGTAGCTGTCATAAGCCACGGTTTTCACTTCAGGATGCTTATCTTGCAGGTATTTCTGGTGCGTGGTGCCGTTTTCCATGCCGATACGTTTTCCTTTCAGGTCGGCAAAGGTTTTATAGCTGTCTTTTTTCGCAATCACCAGCGCGGAGTTGGCATAGTAAGGGCTGGTGAACGTCACCTGTTTGCTACGCTCAGGGGTAATATCCATACCAGAGATAACCGCGTCATATTTTTTGAATTTCAGCGCCGGGATCAGGCTGTCAAACGCGTGGTTGGTAAAAGTACAGTCGGCCTGCATTTGTTTGCATAACGCAGTCGCCAGATCGATATCGAAACCGACGATTTTATTGCTCGCATCCAGTGATTCGAACGGCGGGTAAGTGGCGGAAACGCCGAAATTGATTTTATCGGCAGCTGAGGCGCCAGCGGCGAAAGTAGCGAGTAATGCGGCCAGAACTAACTTTTTCATGGTGGAACTCCCGTCTGTCAATCTTATGATTATTCACCGTGTCTGCGGCATGGGTTTACAATGCCATTTAATGAATTTATATGCAATAAAAATGATTAAGTATTTTTATTGTTATAAAAAAAGACGGACAGCTTAGTGGCTTGTCCGTCTTTATGATTTCGTTTTATGCATTTATGTCGATGATTTTGTAGGCTGGATAAGGCGCTTGCGCCATTGCCTGATGGCGACGCTGATGCATCTTATCAGGCCTACATGGTGTTCTTAATTCCTGCGCTCAAACGCCAGCGCTTTACGCTCGATGAGGCGCATCAGCAAGGTTAGCAAACCGTTGACGATCAGATAAATCACGCCAGCCGCGCCAAACACCATCACATCGTAGGTACGACCGTACAGCAGCTGGCCGTGGCCCATCACTTCCATCAGCGTAATGGTGTACGCCAGGGAGGTGCTTTTGAAGACCAGCACCACCTCATTGGAGTAAGAGGAGAGGGCGCGTTTAAACGCGTACGGCAGCAGGATCGCCAGGGTATCTTTTTTGCTCATCCCCAGCGCGCCGCAGGACTGCCACTGGCCTTCCGGGATCGCGCGAATCGCGCCATAGAACAGCTGCGTGGTATAGGCCGCGCTGTTGAGCGACAGGGCAAGTAAGGCGCATAGCCACGGCTCGGACAGCAGATGCCAGAGTACCGGGTAATCCTGTAACGACGGGAATTGCCCCGGGCCGTAGTAGATCAGGAAGATTTGCACCAGCAGCGGCGTACCGGTAAACAGCGTAATGTAGCCGCGAACCAGCCATACCAGCACCGGCGTTTTCAGCGTCAGAATGATGGTGAAAATCAGCGCCAGGATCAGCGCGACGATGATAGACGCAACCGTCAGCGTCAGGCTGGTGTGCAGCCCTTTCATCAGTTCAGGTAAATACTCAAACATCAGCCTGGTCTCCGCTCAAAACGTGTCGCGCGCAGGTCAATGCGTTTGAGAATGTACTGACTCACCAGCGTAATCACCAGATAGATAGCCGCAGCCACAATGTACCAGGTGAACGGCTCCTGAGTGCGCGTGGCGATGCTTTTTGTTTGCAGCATCAGATCGTTCACGCTGATAAGGCTAACCAGCGCGGTATCTTTCAGCAATACCAGCCACTGGTTGCCCAGCCCTGGCAGCGCATGACGCCACATTTGCGGCATCACCAGGCGGAAGAAAATCGCGGTTTTTGATAAGCCCAACGCCTGACCGGATTCCCACTGTCCAGACGGAACCGCTTTCAGCGCGCCGCGCAGCGTTTGCGACGCGTATGCCGCATACAGCAACGACAGCGCGATGACGCCGCACAGGAACGGACTGACGTCGAAGTCTTCAATCTGCATCTGCAACGGGATTTGCACAAACCCCAGGTTGATGGTGAAGCCATCAGACAGCATCAACAGAAGCTGAGAGGAACCGAAATAGATAAACAGCACCACCAGAATTTCCGGCAGGCCGCGCAGAATCGTGACCAGTGCGGAACCTGTCCAGGCTATCGGGCGCCATTTTACGGACTCCCAGACGGCAAAAATCATAGCGAGGACGAGGCCGATGATCAGCGCACAAACGGCAAGGCCGACGGTCATCCCGGCGGCGCTTGCTAAAGGAAAAAATTCGTTCATCAAGTCTTACTTCTGGAACCATTTGTTGTAGATGGTTTCGTACGTGCCATCTTGCTTCACTTTTTCCAGCGCAGTGTTGAATTTCTGCTGTAGTTCCGTGTTGCCCTGGCGTACCGCGATGCCGAGGCCGGTGCCGAAGTAATCTTTGTCGGTCACTTTATCGCCAACCGGCGCCAGCTTCGGATTATCTTTCAGCCATTCAGTGACCACGGCGGTATCGCCGAACACGCCGTCAATACGACCATTTTGCAGATCCAGCTTCGCGTTCTGGTAGCTGTCATAAGGCACGGTGGTGATTTCCGGGTGCTTATCCATGATGAACTTCTGGTGGGTAGTGCCATTCTGTACGCCCACTTTTTTGCCTTTCAGCTGGTCGATGCTGGTGTATTTACCCTGCTGACCGATGAACAGTGCGGAGTTGTCATAGTAAGGCGTGGTGAACAGAACCTGCTTTTCACGCTCAGGCGTGATGTCCATACCGGCCATCACCGCATCGAAACGACGGAACTTCAGGCTTGGGATCAGGCTGTCAAACGCCTGGTTGGTAAAGGTGCAGGTCGCGTCAATCTCTTTACACAGCGCATTGGCCAGATCGACGTCAAAGCCGACGATTTTGTTACTGGCATCCATAGATTCGAACGGAGGGTAGGATGCTTCCGTGGCGAAACGGATGGTTTGAGCTGCTGTAGCGGAAAGGCTAAAGCCTGCAATTAGCGCGGCAATCAGAACTTTTTTCATTGTCATTGTCCCGAATCTTAGTGAGATAAATAGTTTTTAAATGCATCGGTCTGCGGGTTCGCAAAGCAGCTCGCATCCCCTTGCTCGACGATGTGACCGTTTTCCATATAGATCACCCGGCTGGCGGTTTTACGCGCCACTTCTACTTCGTGAGTGACGATCACCTGGGTAATTTTGGTTTCCGCCAGTTCACGAATAATACTGACGATTTGCGCGGTGATTTCCGGGTCCAGTGCGGCGGTTGGCTCGTCAAACAGCAGCACCTGCGGCTCCATCATTAACGCACGGGCGATAGCCACACGCTGTTGCTGACCGCCGGAAAGATGCAGAGGATAGCGATCGCTGTAAGGTTTCAGACGCAGACGTTCCAGCAGCTTCTCGGCACGCGCCAGCGCCTGGTCTTTTGACAGACCCAGCACGCGGCAGGGCGCTTCAATCAGGTTTTGTTGTACCGTGAGATGCGGCCAGAGATTGTATTGCTGAAAAACCATGCCTACGTTCTGGCGCAATTCACGAATCGCCTTGTCGGAAGGCGTTTTCGTGAAGTCGAAATGATTTCCTGCGATAGTGAGCGTGCCGGAGCGCGGCATCTCAAGCAGATTGAGTACACGCAGCAGCGAGCTTTTACCCGCTCCGCTTGGGCCAAGTAACACCAGCGTTTCGCCCTGAGGGCAATCCAGCGTGATATCGAACAGCGCCTGATGCGCGCCGTAGAAGCAATTAATGCCGTTTAATTGAATACTCATTGATTCTCGTATGCTGGCAGTCTGATAACTGTACACGTCATCCTTCATGCTGCCTCTTTGTTGGCTGCTGAGTGACTCGTCTCACCCTGAGACTCGCCCTTACGGACCGTTGCTCGCGACGTTCAAATCTGTTCCTGACAGATTTGTCACTCCAGTCACTTGCCGCCTCGACGCATCATGAATGATTTTGTGTATGTTGAGGCCGCAGATAGTACCTTTGGCAGAATAGTTATGCAATATTTATGCGTTAAAAGTTAAATGCAAACCGCATTCTTCACTAAACATAGCACAAAATAGCGGGGGCGGTAGGCGGTAAGAATAATTGTCGGCATTCTATGCAGAATGCCGGACAATTTGTGGGGCTTATGATTTATCGACGTTTTGTCGGGTGATCAACGGTTTTCGACGGACTGGCGCAGCGTACCGGCTGGCGCGTGGACGCTGCCGCCAAGATAACGCACATCATCAATAACCCAGCACTGACCCTCATGGATCATCAGCACTTCGTCGCGCCAGGTCTGGTCGCCTTGCTTCAGCTCCACGCGCAGCGGGATGTTGCGGGCGTCGCGATTAGGAATGGTGGACGCGCTGGCTACGCTGGCGCTATCCGGGAAGGTGGTGCGGCTGGAGAACGGGTCGCTGCTCATCAACTGGCGGTGTTCGCCATCACGGCTGGCGTCAGAGAGCAGTTTTGCCAGGTTGTCGCTTAAGTAAGGGCGAAGGGCGGTAATGTCGTTAGTACGGTTTTGAATGCGGTAGTCATAAAATTGTTGAGCCACGCTGTCCGGCCCGCCTTCTATGCACGACCCGCTGCGCGGGCCATTGTCTTTATAAGCAGGAGTGACGGTTGTGCAGGCACTGAGCAGCAGTGCGCAAGGGACGAGCAGAGAGAGTTTGCTGTAGCGCATAGTGATTTCCTTATAAGCGATCTGCCAAAAAGCGATCTACGATAATCAATTATATCTTTTCTATGATTGTATAACCGATTAACGTATTGTTATTTCTAAACTAAATTTGCTGCCAACCCCTTTTGGGGCACCTTTGGGGCAGTGGCTGCCAGCCTCTGATTCAGTATATCAACCTGTGACTGGTTATTGTCGGCCATCCATGCACCATATACTGTATAGACCATCTGAGCATTTGCATGTCCCATCTGTGCGGCAATAAAATTGGGATTGGCTCCAGCGGCGAGTGACCAGCAGGCATAAGTGTGTCGGGACTGATACGCTTTTCTGTATCGTAAACCGGCTCGTCTCATCGCTGATTCCCATATCCTGTTTAGTGACGTTGCAGCATAATGCGCTCCGGACTTTCCTGAACGTGTGGTAAGCTGAGGGTTGAATACGAAGGTACATGAATGTGCGCTTGTCCGGCCAAATTCGCGTAGCTTCACCTCAACTTTATGCTGTTTGCCCAGCCTTGTGAGTGATGTCTGGTTTTTTAATGCATCAATCGCAGGCTGTATCAGATGTATCACCCTGTCGGTTCCTGCCTGGGTTTTCGGCAGGGTGAACTCTTTAGCCTGAGTGTAGTTTCTCCTGACAACCAAAGTGCCCGCTTTGATATCGATGTCTTCCCACGCCAGCGCGCACAATTCTCCATGTCGCATGCCAGTGTAAACAGCCAGGGACCAGAGATTTTTGATCTGCTGGTGGTGGCAGGCGTCAATGAGTCGCGTAAATTCGTCCTGTGAAAGCGGATCTGGTTCAGCTTTTGCTCTCTTCAGTGTTGATATTCCACTGAACGGATTTTGTGAAATGTAGCCATTGCATGCTGCAAACTGGAACATTCCACAGACAATCCCCATATAAGCATTTACTGTCGCCACACTACGTCCCTTCGGTGTCAATTCACGGTTTGGTCTCGCTACCTGATAACCTGTCATCAGTTCCCGTCTGAAAACGAGCAAGTCTTCCTGTGTTACAGCGGAAGCAAGAACCCGCCCTCCAAGCAAAGAAACACTCGTTTTTACGATCGACTCATAGCGGATCATCGTGTTTCTCGATATTTCCATTTCCTTAAGGCCGAGCCATTTGTCCGCCAGTTCAGCGATAGTGATGTCTTTATTCACCACGCCGAACTGCTTCAGATTTGGCGAATCAGGAAACCGTTCCGCATAGTTGAAGCTACCAGTCTTAATTAAAAAGCAGACAGAAGCCCGTAACTCACCTGCAATTTTGCGATTTTTAGGGGTGTCAGGCACCCCCAGATTTTCACGTACACGCTTCCCTTTATAGTGGAAGCAGATCCGGAGTTTACCTCCGTGGTTTTCAACGCCGGTTGGATAGGCCGGTTTAGCCATAAATCCTCCTGCGTCCAAGAGCTTCATCAGATTACATCCTCAAAGATTTAAGTCAAAGATCGACTGCTGGATTCGGCTGGCTTTTGATCCAACGGTTTATCTCAGGGATGCAGTACATGCACTCGCTCGTTGGCTTCGGGCTGCCGTCGGGCGCTATGTGCTTGTATTCTCGTCCGAGCATCCAGGATTCCTTGCGGGCCCGGAGAACCGTTCCGGGTTTTAGCCCGGTAACTGCTATCAGAACCTTTTCTGTAACCCACTCATTAGGGGTCAGAAGAATGACATCGCTCATACCCACCTCACACCACATTCAGGCCACGGCAGTGGCACCACGTTTCAAACATTCTTTTAACCACTTCACGGCAGTAAAACCCTTCTATATCCCTCGTAAGGTCGTAGCGGTTTCCGTACCGCTGGCGCACCCACACTTCGAAAGCTTTATGCATCGCTATTGCCCCCAGATAACCATTGCGGCCGCAGCAAGCGCCACACCAACAACCATAAAAGCATCAGGCCAGCTCATCTTTTACACCACGTTCCATTTTTTCCGTTGCCCGCATAACGCAGCGCGCAAAGGATGAGGGCGTTACAATCCGGCGAAGCTCGTCTACCAGATAATCGTTATGCTGCTGGTGCAACCGCATGTTGCGCTCTTTCTCCTGCTGCCGAAGAACGGCCAGACGCGCTGTGATAATGCGTCGCTTAGCTTTTACTGCGCGCAATGCTGCCTCTGCCTTTTTGCGCCATTCACTCCATTCGCTACCGGATCTGGATTGCTGTAGCTGACTTTCTATGCTGATTTGCGTAGCCTCTGCATTGACCAGTTGCTCCAGGCATTCGCTGACGCTATTCAGGTTGTCTGTGTCGATAAATGTTTTCTGCATCACTTCACCCTCACTTCGATCCCGGCGATGGCACAATAGCGCTCGATTGATTCCTTCACCCAGCGTTTATAGGTTTCTGGGTGGAATACTTCCGTCTTGCCGCTGCCGCTCCAGAATGCCTTCGAACTGGTATCAGGAAGGGTGATGGTCAACGTTTTGCCAGCAGCGTCATCCAACTGAAGCCTATCGAGAAGGTCAGCCAGATCATTACTGTTGATTGTTCCGCTTTTACGGCATAGTGACGCCAGCAGTCTGATCCGCCAGTCCTGTGTTGTTGATTCGCTCATTGTTTTATCGCCTCGCGATATAGCTCAAAGACCGTCGATTTCATTGGCATAATCACAAGAAGCGGATCACCGTAGAAACTGTTAACTGCGACGTTGAGCAGGATCTGACATGGTTTTTCGGGCCCGAAGAAATTTAATTTAACGGGCATCGAGCTAAATTCAGCGCCAAACATACGATAGGGCAGAGCCAGAAGCTCTGCTGAGAACGGCGGAAACTCATCACACGGTTCAACATCTGTCGGCAGCAGCTTACTCAGGTCAGGAAAATTACCCCCAACCAGTTCAAGTTCGTTATGGCCGACAGGTCGCCTGCTGTCGTCCATGTGTGCGGCGATCCACTGGCTGTCAATTTGTTGGAATACAGTTCCTTCAGCGGTAGCCGGTATTTCACCGTGGAGAATGAAAACTGCATCAATATCGGTCTTTGAACCATGTTCCATGGAAACGGCCGCAATACCATTAGTTGCCTGAATGTGGGTTGGGGTGATGTGAATACCCCGTAGGTATTTGCGTTCTTCTTTCTCGCTGGCGACGCAGCACAGGGCTGCGCGGAGTAAATCGGTATAGATAAACATTAATATTTCCCCTCAGTGCATAACTGGCATTTCTGGTATGCCGCTGGTTTTAATCATTCCGATGTAGTCATCGTGAAGCATCTCAAGCCCCTCTCGCCCAAAGGGTGACATCCTGAATCCGTCTCCGGGATCTGCAATCACCATGTTCTGGTACATGCGAAGAGCCATCTTTGAACCCTTCTCCACGCCGTATTTCTCAATCGCGATACCTTCTACGTGGTTGGCGAGAGAAAAACGTAACGGCCCAGGGTAAACGCTGATTGCACCGTGCTTGCCGGAATAGATAACGGCTGTATCAACGCCGCCTTCGTCGTTTGGAACGTCGATCGTCCCGTTCTTCTCCCGCTCCTCAGCTATGAATACCGCGGCGAGCAGCCAGCGCCAGACAATGATTTGTTTATCGATGTTGAGTGTGATCCAGTTGCTTTCCACTGCTTCCATAATGCAGGCAAGCAGTTCCAGCCCTTCCGCAATGCTTTTGTCATAGTGACCGTTGTCGAGCTGGCGAATAGCTGCGGAATATCCAATCACGCGATTTCCAAACCGAATGCCGGTTGACGTAGGTTCGGGATTAAATGTTGTGCGATCCATTGCGTACCTCTGCTGGTTTGCTGGACTGAAGTTCTTCGCGCTCTTTCACAAAGCGGACATGCATGGCGTCCCACTTTGCGCACCACTTCTGCATTTCGCGCTTACGGGCAAGGATACGGCGCAGGCGATGCTCACAGCGCTGGTGGGCTATGAAATATTCACGAGTAACGGCGCCACGCTGACATACTTCGCCGTGTACCGGATGGCATACCTTCACGTCCGGATGGCGGCACTTAAAACCTGATGTTTCGAAAGCTCTGGTAGTCATGAAGAACGCCAGGTAACGGATCGCCGTGTCGCGGCTGAAGCATTTCTTAATGCGACCGTGGCGCTCCGCGACGAACAACGGGCCAACTGGTGTGTCGTGTTTCTGTAATGCCTGGTCTATTGCGCTGGCGGTTCTGTTGTCGATCATCGTTTTATTTCCCCTGAATATTTTTCATGACTCATCACTTCCCAGTTGCGGCCGTCGTCTTTCGATAGCATCCGCCAACGTGGGTTAACCTTCAGACTGAGATATCCGGTACGCCGAAGACGTCGCGCATAGATTCGCTTTCGTCGGTATCGCAGCAGGATCTGCATTGCCTGCTGGTGAACGCGCTCAGGAATCCTGATTGCTGTTAGTGCCACTGGCGCAAACCTCCATTACGTCTTCAGATGGAGTGACAACCCAGCCAGCCTGGCGGGCCATTTCGATAAATCCGGTCAGCGTCAAAAGATGTTCGTTATCAGCAAGGCGTCGAACTGTAACCAGACCGTTACGCACATAAACCAGCACTCGCCCGGAGAAATCCGGCGAAACATGCAGATCAGCCGTCAGCGACCGAGAATGGGTAGGAGCGCTATTGCGTAAAAATGTATTCTGACTAATCATCAGTTAACTCCTCCGCTTTTAATGATTGTTCCGCCAGCGTTGCAATAACAGCATTCATAAAATCCACACCATCGGGTGTTAATTTATTAATACCCACGCATGCTGAATAATGTTCAGAAATTAAGTCCTCTGCCTGCTCATGTTTATGCATGTCATAAATCATCGCTTCGAAAAGTTTTATCAGCGCTTTCGTCAAAATATCTTCGTCAAGTTCAACTGGTAATTTTGAACCATCTTCCAGCTTAACTATCTGGAAATAACTTCCGGTTCTCCGCATCATTGAATCGAGTTTTGCCCGGACAAGATGACGGCGGCGAGTTTCAATCAGGCTTGTTTTCATTGTTACCGCCCATATGCTTTGCGCAGAAAAAGGTTTGCAATATGCAGGTAGCCATTGCCATAGCGGGCAAGTAATGTTGCTGTTTTATGTGCTGCTTTATCTTTCAGAAATTTCATTATTGCCCCCCTTTGGATGTATTCTCCATTGTCATTTTGGTCATGAAACAAAGCTCATTCAGTAACGAGGTGAATCGCCCGGCCACCTTCACATCAGTGCGTGTGATTGCTGGCATTAGTAACTCGATAAACTCCGCACGAAGTTCATGCGCATATTTATTAGCACACTCTGCTGTTTTACTTGCTTTATTTATATAAAGAAGATCATCATCCTGGATAACGGAATGAACCTTGGTCTTTACAGCTTCATTTCTGACGATAATATCCATCTTCATTTCCTTGGGGTGAGCGATTCCCCACCTGTTAAGGTGTAATATATGTTTTCACGAATTTACTGCTTGCTCGGTTCGAGTTTGGTTTCTGCTTGCTGAATTGAATCCCCAACACCTTCAAGCAGGGTCATTACTGCCATAATCAATGTGCGCTCATAATCATCTCTCGGGTTTTCCGCCCATTGATTCAGAACTGCTTCTGCTTGTTTGACTCGGTTTCTGGCTCCTAATAAACATGTGCTCATTATTCACCGCCTTGACCGCTGAGTTGTTCAATATACCCACATGCAGTTTCATTCGTTTTCTGCATTGATCTGATTAAACATGCGATTGCATGATCTGCTTCTGGTGGTAATTCATTGATGCGATAAATAACCTCAAGTAACGAGGTGTTTTCAACGATGTCAGCGGCAATACTTTCGAGCATGTTAATTGGAGTTTTCATTGCTCACCTCCTTTGCCTTAGACGAGTTAATATATTTCTCTGCCGAATCCATATTGCAATATGCATCGGAAGCTAGCATTCTAACTCCTGAAATAGCCCCCTCAAGAACCGTTTCATCCAGTGATGAGCCACAATGCTCTAGTGCAATTAATAGACAGACGATGCTATCGATTTTCTTTTTTGCATTGCTTAATAAGGGGGGGTATGAAGTTGTCATCTCATTGGCTCCGTTGTTTTGCCGATGAGTGAACTGTAAGTCATGAAATAACTTATTGCAATAACAAAACTTATTTTTATTTTGCATTTTAGTTTAATGCATTGATTTTTTTAGTATAAATTTTATTTTATGGGCCTATTTTACCGACTGACGCGCATGAAAAAGCCGCATTTAAGCGGCTTCACATGGGGAGAGGTAGGTTATTCAGAGTATTAAAGCCTGTTGTAATTTATTGATTCGTGCATGATTGCTTTGCCCATCACATATAGCTCGTCTTGGCTCTCTTCCGTGATATACCATTTTTCATAAGCGGGGTTGTCGGATAAGACGGCAAGTCTGTTTCCCTGCATCTGGAGGCGCTTAAGGTGGAATGTTTTACCAAAAACGAACACATACACTCCGTCAGTGAGGAAGTGACGGACCGAAATGTCAACGAAAACGCGATCTCCTGAATTGAAGGTATTGGCCATGCTATCGCCATTTACAGTCATTACTTTTACGACATCTTCACTACGATTCCCAAAAAGGGATTTGGCGTGTTCTGTCGTGTATTCTATGGCATGTAAAACTTCAACAAATTCAGAAAGCATAAATGTGCCAGGCCCTGCACTTACAGAAAGATCAAGTACTTCAACCCTGAATACATCGGAGTTAGCCCGCAGCTCTTTATCATTCATATTCTCAATCACGTACCCCTGTTTATGAGGGGTGTGATCTTTACCAGTCGAAAGCCATTCGGGGCTAACGCCCAGAACTTGAGCGATCTCAACCAACTTACGTGATGAGTTGGTTTTCCCGGAGGCTAGGCGCCAGATAGCTGGCTGCGAGACCCCAACCATCGTAGCCAATTCAGCCTGAGTTAGGCCGGCGTCAGCCATCGCTTTTTTAATACGATCTGAGAATGTGTTCATAAGAGTAAGCCTATACAAAAAGTTATTACACGGCAAATACGATAAGTTATTGCATAATCTTATTCAAGGTTATAATCTTGCTTTGTGTTTAATAACTTTTGGTATTTCCATGACCAACCAACATGTAAAAAGAGCAATCGATATTCTTGGTGGGCAAGCCGCATTAGCTAGGGCCTGTGGCGTTACTCAACCCGCTGTATTCCGTTGGCTTAATGGTAGTCGTGTAAAGGCCGACCATGTCATGTCCATTGTGAAAGCTACCAACGGCGAAGTTAAAGCTTATCAGATTCGTCCGGATCTTCCTGATACTTTTCCGCACCCATCCTCAGAGGTGTGACATGTCACACGCGAACAACGGGAAGCTCAAATATGAATGCCACCATTAAAACGTTCGACTTTAAGTCTGATGCTGGTGATCTGCTGGCTTCGGTTCGTACTGTGCAGATTGATCGCTCTCCGTGGTTTTTCGCTGTTGATGTGTGTGAGGCGTTGGGCCTGAGCGATACCAACAAAGCGCTTTTGTCGGTAGATGAAGAGGATAAGTGTGAACACGAACAGTATTCGGGTTCGGGTCGTAAACCAATGTTGGTTAATGAATCCGGGCTTTACACGCTCATTCTTAAAAGCCGCAAAAAACAGGCTAAACGCTTCAAGCGCTGGGTCACTTCCGATGTGCTGCCATCTATCCGAATGACGGGATCATACAATCTTATCCCGTCTAATAATCTTCCTGATTTTTCCGATGAGGTTGCAGCTGCTCGTGCGTGGGCCGATGAACGAGAGGCGGCACGGCGAGCAATTGGATACGCAGAACGCCAGGCAAGGTACATCCAGCATCTGGAAAATCTTTTCAGCCCGGGGATGACCCCTACGCAGTTTTGTAAGCGTCTCAACGGCGTCAATGTGCAGCAGGTGACGGCCTTTCTTGAAGAACACAACTGGCTTTATGACGATCGTCCTGAGTCCAGGCGTCCGGCGTGGCGCGTAAAGGCTTATGCGCGCGATCTTTATCTGACCGAACGCCGCCACCTTGTCGAGCATGATGATTTTGACAGTTTCGACACTTATACCCCTGTCTTACTCCGCAAAGGAGCGGTGTGGATTTATCGCCAGTATCTCAAAGGTGCTCTGCCGATGAAAAAGAGCTGGAACGGGGAATTTACCCACGACAAAGAATTAGCAGGTGCAGCATGAGTAGCAAAATTTTGGGCAACGTCTGGGACGCATGCGCTGCGCATGACGTTAAGGGCGCGAAGCTAATGATTATGGCTCGCCTGGCTGACTACTCGAATGATGATGGTGTTAGTTATCCAGGGGTGGAAACAATCTGTCGCCAACTGGGGCTGGGAGAAAGCACGGTCAGGACAGCGGTTGCAGAACTTGAGTCTGCTGGCTGGTTACGTCGTGAATCACGTCGCAAAGGAAATCGGAATACGTCCAATCTTTACTACCTGAATGCCGAACGCCTTGAGGCGCTGGCACGCGCTGAACGGGATAAAGTTTCAGCAATGAAACAGCAACGCAGAGCAACCAGTTTTCACCCGTCAGATTCTGAACCTTCAAATTCTGACCCGTCAGATTCTGGACGTTCATACGGTTTTCACCCGTCAGATTCTGACAAAAAAGGCGTTTTGACCCGTCAGAATCTGACCCCAGATCCACAAGGTTTAAAACATGATCCACAAGTAAATTCAAAACATGAATCGCAAGATATTGGCGCATCTGCTGGCGCGCCTGCACCAACTCGCTCTGCAAAACAGGATTATTCAACGGAGTTTGAAACAGCGTGGCAGGCATACCCTAAGCGTGCTGGTGGAAATTCCAAGTCGGCAGCATTCAAAGCCTGGAAAGCCCGCCTGAAAGACGGAGTTAGGCCTGAGGACATGCTGGAAGGCGTCAAGCGCTACGCGGCATACTGCCGGGCGACCGGTAATACCGGCACACAGTTCGTCAAGCAGGCTGCAACGTTCTTCGGCCCCGATCGCCACTTCGAAGAGTCTTGGCAGACTCCATCCGCTCCCGGAGGTGGGCGTTGCAATGCGCTACCTGTATCCGGCTTCAGCGGGCAGGACTATGGCGAATCGGGTTGCAACTGGGGAACGGGGAGTATTTAAAATGTTAAATTTGTTGAATCAGCAGAAAGATCGCGCTGACCTGAAGGCAAGACAGGAACGCCTGAACGAAGAATTAAATTTTGCACTGGAGCATAAACTTCCGTGGGGATATGGCGGCTGGGACTCAGGGAAAGCCGAGACCACTACCTGCGAAAAACATGGCGAATTTGAGCGTTTCACTCTGGTGGGAAAAGATTTTCGCGGCGGTGAGAATTTTAAACACTCACAATGTCCGGAATGTCTGCGGGATGAACTTGCGGAGGTTGACGCCAAATTGCGTGACCTGCGAGTTACTGAACTACTGGATCGTGCTGGTATTGCTCGTCGCTTTGAGCGTTGTGAGTTTGAAAACTATCAATCCGTGAATCAGGATGCCGCGAGGAATCTTGCTGCCTGCCAGCGTTATGCCGACACTTGGCAGGAGCGCCTTGCGGCTGGCACCAGTATGGTTATGACAGGGAACTGCGGAACAGGAAAAAACCATCTGGCTGTTGCTATGACGAAAAGCATCATCAGAAACTACCTCGCGCGGGTTGAGATTACTGACGTTATGCGACTGACGCGTGCAGTGAAAAGCACATGGCGACACGGCGCAGAAAGTACCGAAGATGAGGTCATTGAACGTTTCGCATCTCTGGATCTGCTGATCATCGACGAGGTTGGCGTTCAGTTCGGCAGCCCGACTGAAATGACAATTCTTCAGGAAATAATCAACGCCAGGTACGAAAGTATTTTGCCAACAATCCTGATCAGCAACCTCACCCTCGACCAGCTAAAAGAGACGATTGGTGAGCGCATCGTGGACAGAGTTACCGATGGCGGGCGTAACCGCCTGGCCTTTGGCTGGGAAAGCTATCGCGCAAACGCCGGGGGTGTGACTGCATGACACCGGTATGGAAAAACGATGATCTGGAAGGTGCAGTAATTGGCGCGATTTTTCTGCGCGGTGCTGATCCTGAAGTTCTTGACATCATTTCCCGCCTGCCAGCAAGTGTTTTTAATGTCTGGCAGTACCGTGAAATTTATTCCGGCATATGCCGTCAGGTGCACGGAACGGGAACTATTGACCCCTTACTGCTCTGTGAAAGCATGCCGGAACAGAGTGCGGTTATTATGGCGTCAGGGCAAATAGCCTGGGCGAAATCAGCGCTGGTTTCCTACGTTTCTGTGCTGGAACGTAACGCAGCTGTACGCGATGCGGAAGTGGTGATTGAAAATGCCCTTGCAGGAATCCGGGCAGCGGCCAATGGTGAGAGTGCAGTTGAAGCGCTGAAATCTGCACAGGCCAGCATCGCGACTATCTCCCTTTCCGCAAACACCGTACAGCCAGTTCATATTGATGAAATCCTGCCTGCTGTCGTTGATCGTGTTGATGCCCGGCATCAGGGGCTGGAGACAGCAAAAAGCCTGCTCACTGGCATTGAAGAGCTGGACGAGAAAACAGGCGGTATTGAACCCACGGATCTGGTGTTTATCGCTGCGCGGCCATCAATGGGTAAAACCGAACTGGCGCTTGATATTATCGACAAGGTTTCGGAGCAGGGGCGTGGCGTATTGTTCTTCACCATGGAGATGGCCAGCATTCAGATTGGTGAACGAATGGTATCTGCCGCCGGTGGTATGTCAGTTTCCCGACTCAAGGCTGCGGCGAAGTTTGACGATGAGGACTGGGCGCGGTTATCAACCGGTGTTGGTCGTCTTACCGGACGCCCGATCTGGATGGTGGACGCTACCAATCTGACGGTTGAGCAAATCCAGCAGGTCGCCACCAGTCACCAGATTGCCCACCCGGAAATTTCCCTGGTGGTCATTGATTACCTCTTACTCATTAAGATCCAGAGTACGGCACGTTATGACCTCGCTGTAGGTGAAATTTCAAAGGGGTTAAAAAATCTGGCTAAGGCAAACCAGACTCCCGTAATCGCATTGAGCCAGCTTTCGCGAGGTGTGGAGTCCCGACCGAACAAACGCCCAATGAACTCCGACCTTAAGAACTCAGGCGAAATAGAGGCTGATGCTGACATCATCATGATGCTTTACCGTGACGAGGTATATAACCCTGAGTCACCAGCAAGAGGGATCGCGGAAATCAATATCACCAAACAGCGTAATGGCGTTCTTGGGACCGTGTACCGTCGTTTTTATAACGGACATTTCCTCCCGGTTGACCAGGAAGAAGCCAGGCGAAAATCAGCACCACAGCAAAAATCACAACCCCGACGTTATGCAAAAGCCTAAGGAGTCAGCAATGGATCGTCTTATTCGCGAAATGTCGTATTTATTCACCAAAAAGCGCTTTGAGGAACTTCAGGAAACGGCTTGTGAAATAGCGACAGGACACAGTGATTTTCCTGAATGTTTTGGGCTCATTGCTGATGCTATAGCGGAATTTGTTGAAGGAACTCCTGAAGATGAATGGCGCGAGCATGAAAAAATCTTTATGCATTATGTCGTTATGCGCGCTCTGGCGCTGTGGGGGCAGGGAGAGAAAATAACGGAAGTCCAGTGGGCACATCCTGGCTGGTTCGGTACGGCAGAGAAGGGAGATACCATCCAATGAAGCTGGATGTAACGAAGGAAGACGGGCACACCATAAGCGAATACCTTCGCGCTGCCCACGGTAGCTATTCCGGTCCTGTCTTCATCGATATTAACCGGCTGGTGGATTTGAACATGGTTTACAGCCGCCTGGTTGTTATGACGTATCTCATGAAACAGCAGTGGTTCTGGAGGGCTAAACAATGAAATTGGAATCATCCTTAAAACATTTCAGCCCTCAGGGGATGCACATCAGCGACAGCGTGAGAGGCACATCACCGGATCGTATAACCGGTACTGATGTAATGGCCGCTATTGGGGCCACCAGCAGCCGCGCACGATTCGGCCTGGCTGCTTTCTTCGGCAAGGCGGGGATCAGCAAGACGGATGAGCAACTGGCGGTTCAGGCGCTGGCGCGTCACGCGATGGATACCGCACCGAAGAACGTCAGGAAGGGCGCCGGTAGTGAGTTCGGCTGGTGCATGCAGGTGCTGGCGCAGTTTGCATTTGCTGAGTATTCCCGTTCTGCGGCCACCAGTGCGACATGTCGCAGTTGCAATGGTTCGGGGTGTGTAACGGTGACCCGGATAATCCGCAAAGTATCTTACCCGTGGGGTAAAGCTCCATACTGGGCCAGCAAGTCCCGCGCTGTTCGTCCTTCAGACTGGGAGCAATGGAACGAGGTCACAGAGAGTGTCCCCGCTGTTTGCGAGGTATGTGATGGTAAAGGCATTCTGAGCGCTCGCTGCCGTTGTGGTGGAAAAGGGGAGGTGCTCGATCGCAAGGCTACGAAAGAGCATGGGGCGCCGGTGTTCAAAATCTGTGAGCGTTGTGGTGGTGAAGGGTATTCGAGAGTGTCTTCTGCGACCGTTCACCGCGCTATTCTCAAACGTCTACCGGCCCTCCATCAGTCGTCGTGGTCCCGCAACTGGAAGCCATTCTATAAAATGCTGGTGGATGTGTTGCACAAGGGGGAGACACAGGCTGCGTTAGAGTTTGAGAAGGCAACCAGTTATTGATGTGATCGGGACAAATGCCGACAATTTTTTGCACGATAAGGTTGACTTTGCATAAAACTGTCCTGTATGCTTCTAATTATGGAGTATAACGCCTGTAGATAATTAACCTTGAAAAGCCCGCCATGTTGCGGGTTTTTTTACGCCTGCAATTCTTCGCGCACCGCCCGCGCACATATCACACCGAACCACACCCTTTGAAATGAGCCTTTGAGGAAGTCAGTTAGTGCTGGCGAGCCTCGGTGGGCTGATTTCCTGTGCGGCAAAGGTTCATCTCAAAGTAAGGTAAACGCCATGCAATTAGTTGAAATTAAAAAACTCGACCTTGTAACCAGCACTGTCGCTATTGCTGATGGGGTTGGGCGTGATCATGACACCGTCATTAAGCTGGTAGACCGTAACAAGGCTGATCTTGAAGAATTCGGAAGGGTCGGATTTGAAATCCGAACCATTCAAACTGACGGTGGTCCTCAAAAGCGTCGAGTGGCGCTATTGAACGAACAGCAAACCACTCTACTGATCACCTACATGCGTAATAACGATGTTGTCCGCAAGTTCAAAAAGAAACTGGTTGCTGAGGTCTTCCGCATGCGTGGCGCTCTGGCGGGCAAAAAAATGGATCGCAACCATCGCCAGCCGCTGATTGAAGAACAGCACAGTTTAGCAGCGTAATGAGCGTCATTTCGACACGCAGCTTAATCATAGAAACCCTGCCACGGCGGGGTTTTTATTTTTGTTAACACATCCGTGCTTATCCAAAAGCGCTTCGCTAAAGTCCGAACAACCGTGGGTTGTTTGTTGGATGGAGTGCCTTTTATACGGCTCAATCAGTGCAATGGTTTGTATTGACAGATTAGCGGTTTGTTTTTATAAAAGCGTCGCTTCCGTATGATTGTGTTCTACAGTATCAGTTATGGGATGCGGGAGCTTCGCCCCTGTATCTTTTACAGGGGCTTTTTATACGGCTGTGGTCACATATCTGGGGTCTGGCACGTATGGGGGGCCTGTGCTGGTTTATCTGTTGTACTCTCCGGGCCGGAGTGAAAAAATTTTCCTGGCAGATCTTGAAAACTGTGTAAGAGGAATTATTTTAATTATCGGACAAGCAATGCTTGCCTCTATGTTGAGCTTTTGAACAGGAATTCAGGAGGTTAATTATGGCACTCAGAACCTTGTCAGCACTCCCGGTATTTGCTGATTCCATTTTCTCAGACCGTTTCAACAGGATTGACAGATTGTTCAGTCAGTTAACGGGGGATACCCCTGTAGCGGCTGCGCCTTCATACGATCTCAAGAAACAGGATTCGAATCGTTATCAACTTACGGTAAGCGTTCCCGGCTGGAAGGAGGATGAGCTTGAAATTGAAACCGTGGGTGGAAACTTGACTGTTGCTGGTAAGCGGGCCGAAGAATCTTCAGAAGAAAAAGAAAACTGGATATATCGTGGTATCCGACGCGCGGATTTCCAGTTAAGCTTTTCTTTACCTGAACACACTAAAGTGAGCGGTGCAAAACTGGAGAATGGTCTTCTGCAGGTGGATATTTACCAGGAAATTCCTGAAAGTGAGAAACCTCAGAAAATAGCGATAGAGAGCAATCAGAAAGTGATAGAACATAAATCATAATTGGGTGTAAGTCTCAGCAGACTAAAGCTCCCGTTTATGTAACTACTCTTTATTTCGATATGACAATACATTATATACTTCACCTTTCGGCCTGCTTTTGCAGGTCTTTTTTTTGTAAAAAAAAGCCCGCAGAGTACGGGCATAACACAGAGCAAATAGCTAATATTCAAGTTGTCTTCATCAACTTGTGAGAAGAATTTAACCTTAAGCGAAATTTATGTAAAGACATTATTACTTATCTGGTTATTGGCTGCCTTCGGGGCGGCTTTTTTTATTTCCCCTCGTACTGAGAGGAGCCACATCAATAAGAGGGGGCTAAATGTCCGATCCGATTTCCGGTACTGGGCTGGCTGGCGGTGTCCTGACGGGCGCCAGCGTCTATGGATTTCTGTCCGGAACCGATTACGGCGTGGTGTTTGGCGCGTTTGCCGGAGCTGTGTTTTACATTGCAACCACTGCTGACCTGAGTGCAGCGCGCCGTCTGGCATATTTTCTGGTGTCGTATATCGCGGGGATCCTTTGTTCCGGGCTGGTGGGTTCAAAGCTGGCTCAGGTTACTGGCTACAGTGATAAACCACTGGATGCCATTGGCGCCGTAATCGTTTCTGCTTTAGCCGTCAAAATCCTGACGTTCCTGAATAATCAGGATGTCGGCTCGCTGGTGGCGCTGATAACGCGCCGGGGAGGTTCAGGTGGTACAAAATGACCCATCGGCAACTTTAAATGCATTGCTTTGCGCTGGGGTAGTGCTGACCCTGATGTTTTATCGTCGAGGCGATTCGCGACATCGACCATGGATATCTCGCCTGGCGTGGCTGCTTACGGTCATCTATAGCGCGGTTCCGCTGGCATATCTGTGCGGTATCTACCCTTATTCATCGTGGGCCACTATCGGGGCCAACATTATTTTCCTGTCTGTGCTGGTCGCCGTCAGAGGCAACGTGGCACGCCTGGTTGATCATCTGAGGCAATAATGAACCAATCACAATTTCAGCAGGCGGCTGGTATCAGCGCCGGGCTTTCTGCACGCTGGTTTCCGCACATTGATGCGGCAATGAAAGAGTTTGGAATCACAGCAGTTAACGATCAGGCCATGTTCATTGCGCAAGTTGGGCATGAATCTGCTGGTTTTACCTCGCTAGTCGAAAGCTTCAACTACTCGGTAGACGGGCTAAAGAAAACCTTTGGTAAACGCCTGACACCGTATCAGTGTGAAATGCTGGGGCGAGTAGATGGTAAGCAGGTGGCCCACCAGCCGCAAATAGCCAATCTGGTTTATGGTGACCGCATGGGGAATAACAGCCAGGGTGATGGCTGGAAATATCGTGGTCGTGGCCTGCTTCAAATCACCGGCCGCGAGAACTACGCCAAATGCGGTGCGGCGCTGAAGCTTGATCTGATCAGCACACCAGAGTTGCTGACACGGGATAAGCATGCCGCCCGTTCTGCTGCATGGTATTTCACATTACGTGGTTGCATGATGTATTCAGGTGATGTTGTCCGTGTAACGCAGATCATTAACGGTGGCCAGAATGGACTGGCTGACAGAAATAGTCGTTATAACAAAGCGCGGGCGGCGTTGCTGGTATGACAGCTGTCTTTGCTTTTGTTAAGGCGCGGTGGAAAACAATCATTGTTTTGCTGATGTTGGCTGGTGCATTTCTTGCTGGGAACGTCTGGAGTGAGCGGGGCTGGCAAAAGAAGTGGGCTGACCGTAATAGCATGGAATCTTCACAGGAAGCGAACGCGCAGACTGCCGCACGCTGGATTGAACAAGGGCGCATAATTGCCCGTGATGAGGCTGTAAAAGATGCACAAGCACAAGCCGCTAAATCTGCTGCCACTGCTGCTGGCCTGTCTGCCACTGTTAGCCAGTTGCGCACCGAAGCAACAAAGCTTGCCGCCCGCCTGGACGCCGCAAAGCACACCTCAGATCTTGCCGCTGCCGTCAGAAGCAAAACAGCCGGAGCCGACGCCGCAGTGCTCGCCGACATGCTCGGACGCCTTGCAGAAGAAGCTCGATATTATGCTGAGCGATCTGACGAAAGCTACCGGGCTGGAATGACATGTGAGCGTGTTTACGACTCAGTGAGAGTGTCAAACAATAGCAGGTATTCTCCGAGAGCAAGAGATAATGCTATGTGATGCATTGTGATTATTCGTTAGACTTCTCTTACCGTTAGGGATGAGGTCACCAAATGAAAATCAGATATGTAATTGCGTTAACATTATCATTGCTCGCTTCCGGTTGTGATAACGCGCCAAAGTTTGATGGTTCAAGCCAGGAATCTTTGCGTTACTCTGGCGAGAAGGTTGTTGAGTCACTTTCTGATGCAAAGAAAGAAGAACTTAAATCGGCAATTCTGGATACTTTAAGTTATTACGATACTCAAGCCATCATTAATAACGATGGCAGTTATTCTTCCGATAAAATGCGTTTAGTCATATTGAATGGAAAGACTGCTGAACAGATTATTTCAGAGGCCGATAGCTATCGGGAAAAGAAAGAGCAACTACTAAAAAAACACCAGCTGAATTAACGACAATGGGCCGCATTTAGCGGCCTTTTTTCTACCTTTTAATTGATAATTACTATCATTTGTGCGGGTCCTCCTGGAGATTCTGAACACCGAGGGGGCGAGGACACGCGGAAAACG